>Ga0308166_1000876_pt1 | contig 35830 bp, 30 predicted proteins | sample PhyCR2_2_FD_202137 | JGI IMG/M metagenome (GOLD analysis project Ga0308166, IMG submission 202137) | Phyllosphere microbial communities from UC Gill Tract Community Farm, Albany, California, United States - DLSLCC.R2 | ecosystem: Host-associated > Plants > Phyllosphere > Unclassified | place...
ACTTCGCCGCCAGCTCGGGGCTCTTGTTCAGCTGCTCGCCGAACGTGGGGATGAGCTCACGCAGCTCGGACTCCCACCCGGGGTACTCCTCGGGGAAGCACTTCTTGAGCAGATCGAGCATGATCGGCACCGCGGTGGATGCTCCGGGCGATGCACCCAGCAGACCGGCGATCGATCCGTCAGCCGCAGCGACGACCTCGGTGCCGAACTGCAGGATGCCGCCCTTCTTGGCATCCTTCTTCATCACCTGCGCCCGCTGCCCGGCGTCGATGAGGGTCCAGTCCTCGTCCTTGGCCGTCGGCATGAAAGTACGGAGGCTGTCGACCTTCTTCGCGTGATTCTTCATCAGCTCGCCCACCAAGTAGGTGATGAGGTCGGGGTTCGCGAAAGCGACCCGAAGCATCGGCCACAGGTTGTGCGTGCGCACCTGCGACACGATGTCGAGCATCGAGCCGTTCTTGAGGAACTTGGGGCTGAACGTCGCGAACGGGCCGAACATCAGCGACGCCTCGCCTCCGACCACGCGCGTATCGAGGTGCGGCACCGACATCGGCGGCGCTCCCACGGAGGCCTGCGAGTAGACCTTGGCCTGGTGCTGAGCAACGATCTTCGGGTTGGAGGTCTTGAGGAACTGACCGCCGATCGGGAAGACTCCATAGCCCTTGATCTCGGGGATGCCCGAGCGCTGCAGCAGCTTGAGCGCCCAGCCGCCGGCTCCGACGAACACGAAGCGTGCCTTGATCCGATTGGGCGTGCGGCCGATCGTGGTGCGGTAGTTGACCAGCCAGGTGCCGTCTTTCTGCTTCTTCAGGCTCTTGACCTCATGGTTGGTGCGCAGCGTCACGCCCGACTCGGTGAGGTGATCGAAGAGCTGATGCGTCAGCGCACCGAAGTCGACGTCGGTGCCGGCCGGCACGCGCGTCGCGGCGAACGGCTCGCCCTTGCGGCGCTGCTGCATGAGGAGCGGCGCCCACTTGTTGATGACGCGGGAGTCCTCGCTGTACTCGATGCCGTCGAACAGTGGCTGCTGCTTGAGCACCTCGTAACGGTCCTTGAGGTACTTGACGTCCTTCTCACCGCGCACGAATGTCATGTGCGGCGTCGCGTTGATGAAGGTCGACGGGGCGTCGAGCACTCCCCGATCGACCAGCGACGACCAGAACTGACGGCTCTGCTGGAACTGCTCGTTGATCGAGACGGCCTTGGCCGGGTCGAGAGGAGCGCCCTTCTGCTGCGGCATGTAGTTCAGCTCGCAGAGCGCCGCGTGGCCCGTGCCCGCGTTGTTCCAGGGGTTCGACGATTCCTGAGCCACATCGGAGAGTCGCTCGAACGCGACGATCTTCCAATCCGGCTGCAGCTCGTGCAGAAGGGTACCCAGGGTGGCGCTCATGATGCCACCACCGATCAAGACGACATCGACGGTTTCGGTCACCACGACAGTCTAGTTCGAGGTCACCGCATGACTGACCACGCGGGCCCGCCTCGTGAGACGGGATCCGCATGACGGCGATGTGATCAGGCTATGACGAGGCGCTCAGCGAGGATCTCGGCGATCTGCACGGCGTTGAGCGCGGCCCCCTTGCGCAGGTTGTCGTTGCTGATGAACAGCACGAGACCCTTGTTCTCGGGAGCTGACTGGTCGGCACGGATGCGTCCGACGAAGCTCGGGTCCTTGCCCGCGGCCTGCAGAGGGGTCGGCACCTCGTCGAGGACGACACCGGGAGCGGCCGAGAGCACCTCGGCGGCGCGCTGCGGAGTGATGTCGTTCGCGAACTCGACGTTGATCGAGAGCGAGTGACCGGTGAAGACGGGAACGCGCACGCAGGTGCCGGCGACACGGAGGTCGGGCAGCTCGAGGATCTTGCGGCTCTCGTTGCGGAGCTTCTTCTCCTCGTCCGTCTCGTTCTGACCGTCGTCGACGAGGTTGCCGGCGAACGGGATGACGTCGAACGCGATCGGGGCGACGTACTTCTCGGGCTCGGGGAAGTCGATCGACGAGCCGTCATGCACGAGGCGCAGTGTGTCGCCCTGGGCGAGAACACCCTCGACCTGGCCGAGGAGCTCCTGGGCGCCGGCGAGACCGGAGCCAGAGACGGCCTGATAGGTCGAGACGATGAGGCGCTCGAGACCGGCCTCGGCGTGCAGAGCCTTCAGCACGGGCATCGCGGCCATGGTCGTGCAGTTCGGGTTCGCGATGATGCCGCGGGGGCGATCGTCGATCGCGTGCGGGTTGACCTCGCTGACGACGAGAGGCACCTCGGGGTCATTGCGCCAAGCGCTGGAGTTGTCCACGACGACGGCTCCCGCATCGGCGAAGCGGGGAGCATAGGCGCGGCTGGCGGTCGCGCCGGCTGAGAAGAGGGCGATCTCGATGCCCCCGGCATCCGCGGTCTCGACGTCTTCGACGATGACCGTCGCGCCGCCGTACTCGATCGCCGTGCCGGCCGATCGCGACGACGAGAACAGCCGCAGCTCGCGAATCGGGAAGGACCGCTCGGCGAGAATCTCGCGCATCACGGTGCCCACCTGGCCGGTGGCGCCCACGATGGCGACGGAGAGTCCTGAGTCGGAGATGCGGGTCATGGTGTTCCTTGGCGTCGTGCAGTAGAGCAGTCGAGGCTTCGGGCGCGGCGTCGGGGTGCGGATGCCACGCCTGGCGCCGATGTCAGGGTTGCGGCGAGTCTACCGCGCCGCCCGGTGATCGACCGCCGTCGGGCGAGTGAGGGTGTGGGTCAGCGGACGAAGTCACGATTCGCGGTTGAACCCGCCCGGTACGTCCGCAGATCGTGCAGTCGTCCGCAGATCGTGACGGACCGGCGTGGGTCAGCGACCGGTGCCGGCGTGGACCGTGGCCTCGGCGTCGCCGTCGAGACCGTAGGCGGTGTGCACGGTGCGGGCTGCCTCGGCGAGATCGGTGTCACGGAGCACGACCGAGATGCGGATCTCGGACGTCGAGATCATCTCGATGTTGATGCCGCCGGCGGACAGCGCCTCGAACAGCACGGCCGAGACTCCGGAATGCGTGCGCATTCCGGCACCCACGACCGAGAGCTTGCCGATCTGGTCATCGTGCACGAGGTTCTGGAAGCCGACCTCGGTCTGCTCCCCCGCGAGCGCCTTGAGCGCTGCCGCCGAATCGGCCTTGGGAACCGTGAACGAGATGTCGGTGCGGCCCGTGGCCGACACGTTCTGCACGATCATGTCGACGTTGGCGCCCGACTTGGCGACGATCTTGAAGATCTCGGCCGCCTTGCCCGGCACATCGGGCACGCCCGCGACAGTGATCTTGGCCTGGCCGAAGTCGGTGGCGACACCGGCGACGATCGGTTCTTCCATGGCTGCTGCTCCCTCGGCTTCGCGAGGGTTCTTCATGCCCTCGCCCAGAACGTATGTGCCCTCGGACGACGAGAACGTCGACCGGGCGTGGATTAGGACGCCGTGACGGCGTGCGTACTCGACGGCGCGGATGTAGAGCACCTTGGCGCCGTTCGCGGCGAGCTCGAGCATCTCTTCGCTGCCGATGTGGTCGAGCTTCTGCGCCTTCGGGATGACGCGGGGGTCTGCCGTGAAGATGCCGTCGACGTCGCTGTAGATCTCGCACACGTCGGCGTCGAGTGCCGCGGCGAGAGCGACGGCCGTCGTGTCGGAGCCACCGCGTCCGAGCGTCGTGATGTCGCGGGTGTCACGGTTGAAGCCCTGGAAGCCGGCGACGATGACGATCGCGCCCTCATCGAGCGCCTCGCGCAGTCGGATCGGCGTGACGTCGACGATGCGGGCGGCGCCGTGCTGCGAGTCGGTGATCATGCCGGCCTGGCTGCCGGTGAACGACCGCGCCTCGAAACCCATCGAGTGGATGGCCATCGCCAGGAGCGCCATCGAGATGCGCTCCCCGCTCGAGAGGAGCATGTCGAGCTCACGCGGAGCGGGGATCGGCGCCACCTCGTTGGCGAGGTCGAGCAGCTCGTCCGTCGTGTCGCCCATCGCGCTGACGGCGACGACGACGTCGTGCCCTGCGCGACGCGTGTCGACGATGCGCTTGGCGACGCGCTTGATGCTCTCTGCGTCGGCGACTGAGGAGCCGCCGTACTTCTGCACGATGAGGGCCACGTTCACTCCCTGGGATGTCGGGCGGATCCGCCCACCGCTCATTCTACGATCGGCGCATATGCCCTGCTTCGCATGTGACGGAGTCGGGGGCGAGGCCGCCTCGGACGGGCACAGCTTCGGATCTGGTGACGGACACGCCGGTCTCCGGAGTCACGCCGCGGCGAGTCGTCCACGGCATCCGAAGTTGTGCCCGGCGGAGAGGAGGCCAGGGCGCGGGCGGCGAAGAGGTCAGGGCGCGGGCGGCGAAGGGGTCAGGGCGCCGGCGGCGAAGAGGTCAGGGCGCGGGCGGGAGTGGAGCAGGCGTGAGGTCGGGAGCGACGGATGCCGGTGGGCGCAGCCGCCCTCCTGTCGCCGCGAACCAGCAGCCGACGATGATCAGCGGGAATCCGATCAGCAGACCGGGGGTCAGCGGCTCGGCGAGCACGATCGCACCGAGGATGATCGCGACCACCGGATTGACATAGGTGAACAGCGGGGCCCGCACGGGGCCCACCTCGCGGATGAGCGCGAAGAAGGCGAGGAACGCGACGGCCGTGCAGACGACGGCGAGAGCGAGCAGCGCACCGATAGACGGCAGGGTCGGCATCTGATGCTGGGTGAGGAGACCGATCGGGAGATAGATCACCCCGATCATCAGCAATGACAGGGTGATCGTGCCGAGAGACGGCACGTCGTTCAGCTTGCGGGCGACGATGAACGGCGCGATCGCGTAGAGGATGGCGACGAGCAGCACCTCACCGGCGGCGAGCAGACTGACCTCGCCGCCGAAGAGTCCTGGACCGGCGACGACGATCGCGACGCCGACGAAACCGACCAGGAGCCCGATGCCACGCGCGGGGCGAAGCACGCCTCGGTCTCCCCCGCCCAGGGCGATGAGCGCGGCGAACAGAGGCACGGTGGCGACGAGCAGACCCGTCATCCCCGAGGGCAGTGTCATCTCGGCATGGCCGAGCAGCACGAAGGGTCCGGCCATCTCGACCAGTCCGAACGCCAGGACCCACGGCCAGCGCTTCAGAGCAGCGCGCAGCGAGCCCCCGCGGATCGCGAACGGCAGGAGAAGCAGCGCGGCGATGAGCGTGCGTCCCGCGACGATGGCAGGTGGCGAGAGCGACTCGACCGCGATGCTGATGAACAGGTAGGGCACGCCCCACAGCAGGGCCATCGCTCCGAAGAGCAGCCACCCGCGGCGGGAGAATCCGCCCTGGGCGTTCACCGTACGCGCCGACGGATCACAGCACGCGCCGACCCTCGAATGCGCGACCGAGGGTGACCTCGTCGGCGTACTCGAGGTCGCCGCCGACCGGCAGCCCGGAGGCGAGACGCGACACGGTGATCTGCATCGTCGTGAGCAGGCGGCTGAGGTAGCTGGCCGTCGCCTCACCCTCGAGGTTCGGGTTCGTCGCGAGGATGACCTCCTGCACCGTCCCGTCGGCGAGTCGCGTCATGAGCTGGGCGATGCGCAGATCGTCGGGCCCGATGCCGGCGATGGGGCTGATCGCCCCGCCGAGCACGTGGTACAGCCCACGGAACTCGCGGGTGCGCTCGATGGCTGCCACGTCTTTGGCATCCTCGACGACGCAGATCAGCTCGGGGTTGCGTCGCGGGTCACGGCAGATCGTGCAGCGCTCCTGCTCCGCCACGTTGCCGCAGACCTCGCAGAAGCGCACGCGGACGCGGATCTCGACGAGCAGCTCCGACAGACGCGCGACGTCGAACGTCGGGGTCTGCAGGATGTGGAACGCGATGCGCTGCGCGGACTTGGGGCCGATTCCGGGGAGTCGGCCGAACTCGTCGATCAGCTCCTGAACGATTCCGTCATACATCAGGAGAACCTCGTCGGGGGCTCGTAGGGCTCTTCGCGCACGAACGTCGCGCCGAGCACCTGGCGGATCACGGCCTCACCGTAGCGCTGGACACCCCCGGCGGGGGTGCGCTCGGTGATCACCGGGGCTGCGGCGGCGGATGCCACCTTGCGCACCGGCGCAGCAGGCTGCACGGGGGCGGACTGCGCGGGGGTCGATGACGTCGGATGCGCCTGCGCCCGGCCGGAGGATGCTCCGGCCTGCGGTGCCGGCGCCGGCTCGTATGCGGGGTCGTACGGCGGCTCATCATCGAAGTAGGGCGGCTCGTCATCGCGCGGCGGCGGCTCGTCGCCTCCGGCAGGCCGATCGACATCAGGCGCGATCGACGCTATGCGAGCGGTCGGGGCTGCCGTGGCTGGGGCTGCCGTGGCTGGGGCTGCCGCGGCCGGAGATGCCGACGGTGTCGCTTGAGCAGCGGCCGGTGCGGCGACCGGAGGGGTTGCAGGGTCGGCGGATGCCGGAATGGCGGCCACTGCCCACTCGGTCACCGGCCCTGCAGAAGCACTACGTGTCTGAGAGCGCGGTGAGCCCGCTGACGCAGGCTCCGATGCGGTGGCGTCGCCTGCCGGCGCACCGGACGAAGCGGTCGCCGGCTGACGAGGCGCCCCGGCCGCGGGCATCGGAGCCGGTCGATACTTCACCTTGACGCCGACCTCGTGCTCGATCGCCATGCGAAGGTGATCCGACGGGCCCGCGCCCGGGATCGTGCCCTTGAACTTCGCGACGTCGTGCTGGCTCGTGAAGCCGAGGGTGAGCACCTCGGAGTCGGTGTCGTAGGCGAGCGGCTGAACCGCGGTCGCGAGCAGCCAGGAGGTGCGGCTGAGCCCTTCGAGACGCTTCAGCACACCGGGCCAGGCGGCGGTGATTCCGTCGAACGTGACAGGACCGGCCGGTGCTGCGGGCGCCGCCTGGGTCTCGGCGGCCGACGCTGCTTCGGATTCAGCGGCTTCGGAAGCTGCGGCTGCTTCGGACACCACGGCTCCGGGTGCATCGGACCCGGGTGCATCAGACCCGGGCGCCGCACCCGTGGGCACCTCGTCCTGTGGCGTCGGCGCAGCGGCAGCAGTCGGCACAGCGGCAGCAGTCGGCACAGCGGCAGCAGTCGGCACAGCGGCAGCAGTCGGCACAGCGGCAGGGGTGGGCACAGCAGCAGGGGCCGCTGTCGAGCCGGCGGCGTGGGCGCGCGGCTCGGGCTGCCTGGGAGCCGACGGCGCGTGAACTCGCGCGGGCGCAGCGGCAGACGCGGAGGCGGCGGTCGGCGCGGCCGCCCCGGCATCCGCTCCAGCGGCCAGAACACGGGCGACCATCAGCTCGAGGTGCAGTCGGGGCGATGTCGCGCCGGACATGTCGTCGAGGGCAGCGCTGACGACGTCGGCCGTACGCGACAGGCGCGCGGAACCGAACGAGTCGGCCTGTGTGCGCATGCGGGCGAGCTCGTCTTCGGCGACTCCGCGCAGCACAGACGCAGCGCCCTCGCCGACCGCCGCGATCACGATGAGGTCTCGCAGACGCTCGAGCAGATCGTCGACGAAGCGACGGGGGTCCTGCCCGGTCTGCACGACGCGATCGATCGCGGGGAACGCCGCGGCGGCATCGGCGACGGCCAGCGCATCGACGATCTCGTCGAGCAGGGTGGCGTGCGTGTAGCCGAGCAGCGCCACTGCACGCTCGTATGCCACCGTCACGGTTTCAGAACCGGCAGGAGAATCGGAGCCGGCGATCAGCTGGTCGAGCAGCGAGAGGGTGTCTCGGGGCGAGCCGCCTCCGGCGCGGACCACGAGGGGCAGCACACCGCGCTCGGCGACCACGCCTTCTTCGGTGCAGAGCTTCTCGACGTACTCGAGCATCGCTGCCGGCGGCACCAGCCGGAACGGGTAGTGGTGCGTTCGCGAGCGGATCGTGCCGAGAACCTTCTCGGGCTCGGTGGTCGCGAAGATGAACTTGACGTGCTCGGGCGGCTCTTCGACGAGCTTGAGCAGTGCGTTGAAACCCTGCGGCGTCACCATGTGCGCCTCGTCGAGGATGAAGATCTTGTAGCGGTCGCGGCTGGGGGCGAACGTCGCCCGCTCACGCAGGTCGCGAGCGTCGTCGACGCCGTTGTGGCTGGCGGCGTCGATCTCGACCACGTCGAGCGATCCGCCACCCGCGCGCGACAGCTCGACGCAGCTCGGGCACGTGCCGCAGGGGACGTCTGTGGGCCCCTCGGCGCAGTTCAGGCACCGGGCCAGGATGCGGGCGGACGTGGTCTTGCCGCACCCACGGGGCCCGGAGAAGAGGTAGGCGTGGCCGACACGGTCACCGCGCAGCGCGGTCATCAGCGGTTCGGTCACCTGGGACTGCCCGATCATCTCGCCGAACGACTCGGGGCGGTAGCGGCGGTAGAGGGCTGTGGTCACCACAACAGCCTACGGCGTGCCACGGACGTTCAGGCAGGCGATGGCGGCATCCACCGCGCACGTCCCCGCAGCGAGACGACGCCCCACCTGCCGGATGCCGGCGAGGTGGGGCGTCGATGCGCGGCCGACGCGTCGGCGACGAGCGAGAGAGACCGTCAGTCGATCGGCTCGATCACCGGTATCGCAGTGGTGATGACCGGGACGGATGCCGACAGCCGCGTGCCGTCCTCACGGAGCGCGTCGGCGAACTGACGGAGCGACGGGCGTCCGGGGATCAACGGCCCCTGATCGGCCAGCGGGACGACGACCTCCTCGTCGGTGGCGGCGACGTAGGCGACGTCGCGCACCGTGAACGGCACGGGCTCGCCGCTGCGCACCTGCACACGCAGCGCGTCTTTCGTGAGGGTGATCTGGAGTGCCGATCCCTGCCACTGCAGCGGGTACGACAGCGACGGCCAGTCCGCCGGCAGCCGAGGATCGAAGCTCAGCTCACCGGCATAGTCGCGCATGCCTCCGAAACCGCACACGAGCGCGGTCCACACGCCGCCCGCGGAGGCGACGTGCACGCCGTCTGCCGCATTGTGGTGCAGATCGTGCAGGTCGACGAACAGCGACTGCTGGAAGTACTGCAGCGCGAGATCCTGGTATCCGACCTCCGCGGCCAGGATCGACTGCACGACGGCCGACAGCGTGGAGTCGCCCGTCGTCAGCGGGTCGTAGTAGTCGAAATCGGCCTTCTTCTCTTCGGGCGTGAAGTGGTTGCCCTGCAGGAACAGCGCGAGCACCACGTCGGCCTGCTTGAGAACCTGGAACCGGTAGATCACGAGCGGGTGGAAGTGCAGCAGCAGCGGACGCTGCTCCGACGGCGTGTGAGCGAGGTCCCAGAGCTCGCGCTCGAGGAACAGCGAGTCCTGCGGGTGGATTCCGAGGCTCTCGCTGAACGGGATGAACATCGCATCCGCGGCGCGCTCCCAGCCCTCCGCCTCGCCCTCGGCGAGACCGGTGCGCTCGACGACCCTGGCGAACTCCTCGCCGTTGGCCTCCTGCGCCTCCCGCACGACCTTCGCCGCGTAGCGCAGGTTGTAGCGAGCCATGACGTTCGTGTACAGGTTGTCGTTCACGACGGTCGTGTACTCGTCGGGGCCCGTGACGCCGTGGATGTGGAACGTCTCGATGCCGTCGTCGTCCTTCGTGTCCGCGACCAGACGCGACGTGCGCCAGAAGCCCAGCGTCGCCCACAGGCGGGCGGTCTCGATCGCGATGTCGATACCCTCGCGACGCAGGAAGTCGTCGTCGCCGGTGGCGCGGACGTACTTGCCGAGCGCGAAGCTGACGTCGGCGTTGATGTGGTACTGCGCGGTGCCCGCGGCGTAGTAGGCCGAGGCCTCCTCGCCGTTGATCGTGCGCCACGGGAACAGCGCCCCCGCCTCGTTCAGCTGGGCCGCCCGACGGCGGGCCGCCGGAAGCATGAGCACTCGTGCCCGCAGCGCGTTGCGCGCCCACTGCGGCGAGGTGTACGTGAGGAACGGGAGGACGTAGATCTCGGTGTCCCAGAAGTAGTGGCCGCTGTAACCCGACCCCGAAACCCCCTTGGCGGGCACGCCGGTCCCGTCGGCGCGGGCCGATGCCTGGGCAAGCTGCAGAAGGCACCAGCGGGTGGCCTGCTGGATGTCGTCGTGGCCACCGATCTGCACGTCGCTGCGGGCCCAGAACGCCTCGAGCCACTCGGCCTGGCGATCGAACTGCGCCTGCACGCCCTCGAAGGCGACGCGGTCGAGCGATCGGCGGCAGCGGTCGACGAGCTCCCGAGCGGGCACGCCGCGCGAGGTGTGGTAGCTGACGAGCTTGGTGAGCGAGATGGGCACACCGGCCTTGGCCTGCACCCGGAAGACGTTCTTAGAGATGTCCTCTTCGATCAACGTGCGCGAGGTGTAGTCGTTCTCGGTCTCGATGATGTGGTCGGCGACGACAGCCACCGTCATTCCGGACGCGGCGACGGAGTACGACAGAGCGGATCGGAGTCCGTCCTGCCAGTGCTCGGCGGGCTCCAGCACCCGCTCGGCAATCTTCTCGGCCTTGCGGGGGTCGAACCCGCTCTTCGCCTGGTTGGGTGTGCCCGCGTACACGCCGGCGCCGTCCTGGCGGTTGATCATCTGGCAGCTGACCGTGACCGGCGCGTCGGCGTTCTCGACGACGACCTCGAGACGCAGCACCGCGAGGTGGCGCTCCTCGAAGCTGACGATGCGCTCGTCGCGCATGCGCACGCGCTTCCCCGAGGGGGTCTCCCACACCACGATGCGCTCGAGCACGCCGGTGCGCATGTCGAGGGTGCGGCGGTACTCGCGCACATCGGCCTCGTCGAAGGAGATCGGCTCGTCGTCGACGTAGACGCGCATGACCTTGGCATCGGGCGCGTTGACGATGGTCTGTCCGACCTCGGCGAAGCCGTAGGCCTGCTCCGCATGTCGGATCGGCCAGGTCTCGTGCAGACCGTTGATGAAGGTGCCGTGCTCGTGCGCTCCGCGCCCTTCGATGTGATTGCCGCGCAGCCCGAGATACCCGTTGCCGACGCTGAACAGGGTCTCCCCCACTCCGTCTTCGGAGTATCGCGTCTCGATGAGCCGCCAGGGGTCGACGGGGAAGCGGTCGCGGTCGATCATGCGGTCTCCTCGGAGTCGGGGCTGAGGGTGGAGTCGGCGGCCGTGATGGCCTGGTCTGCGAGGAAGACGTCGAGGTCCTCGACGACGACCGTCGCGCCCGCGTCACGCAGGGCATCCGCGCCCGCGCCGCGGTCGACGCCGATGACGGTCGCGAATCCGGCGGCGGCCGCGGACGCCGCTCCGGACGTCGCATCCTCGACGGCGATGCTGCGGGCCGGGTCGACCCCGAGGGCCACGGCACCCGCATGGAACATGTCGGCCGCGGGCTTCGAGGCGAGGTTCTCGCGCTCGGCGACGACCCCGTCGACCACGACGCGGAAGAACGAGCGGATGCCGGCCGCAGCCAGCACCTCCTCCGCGTTCTTGGAGCTCGACACGACGCCGATGGGCACCCCCGCCGCGGACAGCTTCTCGACGAGCGCGAGCGAGCCGGGGAACGGCGCGATGCCCTCGGCGCGGAGCGACTGGGCGAAGGCTGCGTTCTTGCGATTGCCGATGCCGCAGATCGTCTCGGCCTCGGGCGGGTCATCGACCGCACCCCACGGGATCTCGACGTTGCGACTGCGCAGCAGGCTCGCGACGCCGTCGTAGCGCTTCTTGCCGTCGACGTAGTCGAAGTAGTCGGCATCCGAGTACGCGGGTGTGATGCCCCAGCGCTCGAAGACGTCGTCGAACACGACTTTCCACGCGCGCATGTGAACCTCGGCGGTCGGCGTGAGCACGCCGTCGAGGTCGAACAGGACGCCTTCGGCGCGGAACGGATCGGGCAGGGCTTCGGGCACAAAAGCCTCCAGGAGAAGGACGACGGGTTCCGGCACCTCTCCGTGCCACTGTGCAAGCGTAGTGCGGCACGGCACCGCCGGTAACCCCCGAGGACGTATGGATCAGAGCATGCGCGAGGTCTGTCTGGCGATCTCGAGCTCTTCATTCGTCGGTACGACGAGCACGGTGACCCGTGAGTCGTCCGTGGAGATCCGGCGGATGCCGCGCTGTCGAGCCTCGTTGCGCACGGGGTCGATCTCGACTCCGGCGAATCCGAGGGTCGACATGGCCTCGGAGCGCACGGCGGCGGCGTTCTCGCCGACGCCTGCGGTGAACGAGATCACGTCGACCCCGCCGAGCTGGGCGATGTACGCGCCGGCATAGGCGCGCAGTCGATGGATGTAGACGTCGAACGCGAGCGTCGCCGCGTCGTCGCCGCTCTCACGACCGGCGAGGACGTCGCGCATGTCGCTGCGCCCGGCCAGCCCCTTGAGCCCGCTGCGGGAGTTCAGGAGGGCATCGAGGTCGTCGATCGAGTAGCCGGCGCGACGGGAGAGATGCACGAGTGCCGCCGGGTCGAGATCGCCCGAGCGCGTGCCCATGACGAGCCCCTCGAGCGGAGTGAGTCCCATCGAGGTCTCGACCGAACGCCCACCGTCGATCGCGGTCACGGACGCGCCGTTGCCGAGATGGAAGACGAGCTGACGGAGCGCACCGAGGTCGCGTCCGAGGAACGCGGCAGCCGACTCGCTGACGAACTGGTGGCTCGTGCCGTGGAACCCGTAGCGGCGCACGCGATGCCGGGCTGCGAGCTCGGCGTCGATCGCATAGGTGTAGGCAGCGGCGGGAAGCGTCTGATGGAACGCTGTGTCGAACACCGCCACGTGCGGCACATCCGCGAACACGGTCTTGGCCGCGAGGATGCCCGCCAGGTTCGCCGGATTGTGCAGCGGAGCGAGCACCGAGAGCTCCTCGATCTGCTCCTCGACGTCGCGTGTGACGAGGGTCGGCGCATAGAAGCGGGCGCCTCCGTGCACGACACGATGGCCGACCGCCACCGGCGGATGCTCATCGAGCAGCGGACCGTGCTCGGCGAACTGCTCGAGCATCACGGCGAACGCGGCGTCGTGATCCGCGAGAGGCCGCTCGGACTCGTACGAGGCGTCGAGCATCGTCACGACGGCGCCGGCGGACGCATCCGGCCGCACCGTGTGCCGGATCGCGCTGACGTCCTGGCCGATCCGCTCGATGAGCCCGCCGGCGAGCTCGATCTCGTGCTCGATGTCGATCAGGCTGTACTTCAGCGAGGAGGACCCGCTGTTGATGACGAGGATCGCGCTCATGGTCGTTCCTCAGGCCTTGATCGGAAGGACCTGGAGCGAGCCCCTGCCCGAGGGATCCGGCGGAACCACGATCACGAACTCGCCCTGACCCTGCGCAGGGGCCGCGAGGATCGCCGGGGGCACTCCGGGCGCGAGCGCCGCGGCACTGACGCCGGCGAGCACCTTCTGCTTGAGCGCCGCTGACGCCGCGGCCTTGGTGGCCTTCTTGTCGAGCGTGCCGAGGTAGCCGGCGTAGTGGTGGGCTGCGGCCTCGAACTCGGCATCCGGAACGCTGGGGTGCGAGATGAAGGCGACGGCCACCTGGCTGTTGCCGTTCTTGACCTGGAGTCCGGGGAGCAGCTGGCGGCCGATCCATCCGCGCTGGCGGTAGCTCTCGTAGAGCCCCGCTCCCGCCTTGCTGCGGGTGGCGAAGTGCACGATGAGCAGGATGATGCCGAGCGGCAGCAGCACGATCGGCCCGTAGACGTAGAGGAAGCGCCAGATCTCGCTGCGACCGGACCGGCTGCCGGTGAACTCGATCGCGCCGGCGTCGAAGAAGTACCGGAACATGAGCGACCACTGCCATCCGCTCGCGGATCCCAGCTGGAACAGGTTCATGCCGATGCCGATGACGCTCAGCACCAGCGAGGTGATCGCGATGCCGTAGATCGTGCTCTTCGGCGTGACGGCCTTGGCGAACCCCTCTGGCGTCGCGAGCTGCTGCTGGATCGAGGTAATCGTCATGGGGGAAAGCATAGGCGGGGCGCCGTCACTCACCGGTCTGCGCCTGGATCGCCGTGATCGCGACGGTGTTGACGATGTCGTCCACCAGCGCTCCGCGTGACAGATCGTTGATCGGCTTGTTGAGTCCCTGGAGCACCGGCCCGATCGCCACGGCCCCCGCAGACCGCTGCACGGCCTTGTAGGTGTTGTTGCCCGTGTTGAGGTCGGGGAAGACGAACACGGTCGCTCGCCCCGCGACCGCGGAGTCGGGGAGCTTGGCCTTGGCGACTGCGGCGTCGGCCGCGGCGTCGTACTGGATCGGCCCCTCCACGAGCAGCTCGGGCGCGCGCTCGTGGACGAGTGCGGTGGCGGCGCGGACCTTGTCGACGTCGGCGCCGGATCCGGACTCTCCCGTGGAGTACGACAGCATGGCGATGCGCGGCTCGATGCCGAACTGGCGAGCCGTCGCGGCCGACGAGATCGCGATGTCCGCCAGCTGCTCACTCGTCGGGTCGGGGATCACCGCGCAGTCGCCGTAGACGAGCACTCTGTCGGCGAGTGCCATCAGGAAGACGCTCGATACGACGGTGACGCCCGGTCGGGTCTTGATGATCTCGAACGACGGACGGATCGTGTGCGCAGTCGTGTGCGCGGCTCCCGAGACCATGCCGTCGGCGAGCCCCAGGTGCACCATCATGGTGCCGAAGTACGACACGTCCGTGACCGTGTCGGCCGCCTGTGCGACCGTGATGCCCTTGTGCGCACGCAGTCGCGCGTATTCGGCGGCGAAGCGCTCCACCATCTCGGGATCCGTGGGGCTGATGATCTGTGCGGCGGAGATGTCGACGCCGAGTTCCACGGCTCGCGAGCGCACGGCTGATTCGTCCCCGAGGATGGTGAGGTCGGCGACCTCCCGCGCGAGCAGAGTCGCGGCGGCCCGGAGGATGCGATCGTCGTCGCCCTCGGGGAGCACGATACGTCGACGGTCTGCGCGCGCTCGCTCGATGAGTCCGTACTCGAACATGAGGGGCGTGACCACACGGGACTCGGCGAGGCCGAGCTGCGTCGTGAGCTCGGTGATGTCGACGTGGGTCTGGAAGAGCCCGAGCGCGCGGTCGTACCGGCCCCGCGACTCGGGCGAGATACGACCGCGTGCGCCCATCACACGCACCGCAGTGTCATAGGTGCCGAGGTCGGTGGCGATGATCGGGACGGTCGAGGTGAACCCGTCGAGGAGCTGCACGATCGGATCCGGCAGCGGGAACGGCCCGTTCAGGATGATGCCGGCGACCCGCGGGAAGGTGCCCGATGCGTCGGCGAGCAGAGTCGCCAGCAGCACCTCGGTGCGGTCGGCGGGGATCACCACGACCGACTCCTCGGTGAGCCGCGGGAGCACGTTCACCATCGACATCCCGGCGACGACGATCGTGAGCGCCTCGCGCGCCAGCCGGTCGGGATCGCCCTTGATCAGTCGCCCGTCGACGGCCGACAGGATGCCGTTGATCGACGGGGCGACCAGGGTGCGGTCCTCCGGGATCGCCCACACCGGAGTCGTCTTCTCGGGCCGTACGGCTGCGACGGCGGCCTCGATGTCGGTGAGCGCCTCGGGGTCTGCCCGGTTCACGGCGACCGCGAAGAGCTCGGCGCGCTCGACCTCGAGTTCGGAGAGCGCAAGCGCCGCGATCTGTCCGACGGCCGCGGGGATCCGCGCGGTCGTGGTGCCGAGCTGCTCGGCCTGCCGCTGCTGGTCGCGCCCGCTGAGCACGAGCAGCACGGGCGCTGCGAGATTCGCGGCGATCCGGGCGTTGTAGCCGAGCTCTGCGGGGCTCGCCACATCGGTGTAATCGCTGCCGATGATCACCACCGCGTCGCACTGGGCCTCGACGGCCTTGTAGCGGGCGACGATCGTCGAGAGAGCGCGGTCGGGGTCGTCGCGGACGTCGTCGTAGGTGACCCCGATGCAGTCCTCGTAGTCGAGCTGCACCCCGTCGTGCGCGAGCAGCAGCTCGAGCACGTCGTCGCGTTCGGTCACCGACCGGGCGATCGGGCGGAAGACCCCCACCCGAGGTGTGACGCGCATGAGTGCGTCGAGCACGCCGAGGGCGATGGTGGACTTGCCGGTATGACCTTCGGCCGAGGTGATGTAGATGCTCTTCGCCACAGCTCCACACTAGGCGCAGCTCGCTGTCGCCGCGCCGGGTCGACTGCTGTGCGAAATCTGATCAGCAGGGCGCCGAGAGCGCGTCGACGACCGCGGTGGCATCGGCGGAGTAGCGCGTGTAGTAGGTCGGATCGAGGTTGACCTGCACCCGGTGGATCGCGAGCGAGGGCTCCATCGACGGCCAGTCCGGCACGCGTGCGAGCCGCTCGTAGAACAGCGTCGCGGCTGTCGCCGGATCCATCCGCTGCTCCGCCGTTCCCCACCACTCTTGCTGTTGGAAGAGTCCGATGCTGGTCGTGCGGCTGCCGTCGGGGTTCGTGAACCCGCTCGTCTCCCAGTCCCCGTAGTCGATGTTGTGCAGGCTGCTCTCCCCCATCGCGGTCATCACTCCGAGGATCTGGCCCTCGCGTCCGAACCCGAGGGCGGTGGCGGTCTGCATGATCGTCGCCGCATTCTCCAGCTGCTCCCCCTGCCAGCCCTCGACGCCGGTCTCGGGGAATGTCGACGGGTCGGTGATGCACACCGCCAGCGGCTTCTCGTGGGCGAGTCCGAGGGGGATCAGCACTGCGGCGAGCGCGACGACGATGACCGCCGCGGCCGACCAGCCGAGGCGCCGCAGGACCTTCAGACGTCGGAGCCGTCGCTGTGCCCGACGACGCGGCGACATCCGCCGTGCGCGCGACTGTGGGCGGCGGGTCGGGCGCCCGCGCCGGCGCGTGCGTGAACTCGTGCGCCGCGAGCTCGTGGTGGCGGTCATGTGCGCCGGGTTCCGCCTCTGCCGAGGAACGCCGCGAGGCCACCGCCGACCGCGCCGAACAGGTGGGCCTGCCAGGAGATCCCCTCGCGTACGCCGATGACGCCCGCCAGCATCGATCCGCCGTAGAGCCCGATGACGACGAGTGCGATGACGGCGTAGAGCACGCGATGGGCGATCCGACCCGGCGCGAACACGCGCATGAGGACGTAGCCGAAGTATCCGAAGACGAGGCCGGAGGCGCCGACCGTCAGGGTGCCAGGTGCATTCACCAGCCACGTCCCGACACCGCCGATCACGGCGGCCATCGCGGTCACAGCCCAGAACCGCCGTGCCCCTTCGACCGCGACCAGACAGCCGAGCACGAGCAGCGGCACCGTGTTGCCGATCAGGTGCGCCCAGTCGGCGTGCAGCAGTGGGCCGACCACGATGCCGCCGAGGCCCTCGACATCCCAGGAGCGCAGTCCGAAGCCGGTGAAGGAACCAGGGAGGATCGCGTCGGCGAGCTGGACGATCCACATGATCGCGACGAGGAGGACGGGAGACGCGAAGCGGCCGAGAGCGCTCGAGCGCGGAGAGTCGGCGGTGCTGATCACGTCTGGTCTCGTCACGTCACGATCCTGGCAGCACTGCCCCGGAGGACGCTGACAAAAAGAAAGTGACCCTCCGCGCACCCAGCAGAGCCCGGTTACCCTTGCTGCGTTTCCGCCCTGGGGGAATTGGCCTGGATGCCGCCACGCGGAGAGCCGTCGACAAGTCTAGCCGATGTCTGCACCTGCTCTTCGACAGTCTGGGCAGGTCATGGATCACGCCGCCGCCATACCCCTGTCGACGTGGCGGTTCTCCGGCACGCTGCGGATGATCGCCGGTTCCCACCCCATCCCGAGACAGCCGGGTTACGATCGGTTCACGCGCACCGCAGCGCCCACGCGAGAGGGAACGCATGCCAGAGAATCCGCCCCTGATCCCGGCCGTCGTCGACGCCGAGCAGTTCGCCGCGCAGACGTCGGCCATCGTCGAGTCCGTGGGACGGGTGATCGATGGCAAGCCGGATGCCGTGCGGAGCGCGCTCGTCTGCCTGCTCGCCGAAGGGCATCTGCTGATCGAGGATGTGCCTGGTGTGGGCAAGACCATGCTGGCCCGCGCGCTGGCCGCGAGCGTGGATGCGACGGTGCGCCGCATCCAGTTCACCCCCGATCTGCTCCCGGGGGACGTGACCGGCGTGAGCGTCTACAACCCCGTCGATCGGGAGTTCGAGTTCAAGCGCGGGGCCGTGTTCGCCCACATCGTGATCGCCGACGAGATCAACCGCTCATCTCCCAAGACGCAGTCTGCGCTCCTCGAGGCGATGGAAGAGGGGCAGGTGACGGTCGACGGGTCGACCCATATGCTCCCCGACCCCTTCCTCGTCGTGGCGACTCAGAACCCCCTCGAGATGGAGGGCACCTACGCGCTGCCCGAGGCCCAGCGAGACCGCTTCATGATGCGCATCTCGATGGGGTATCCGGACGCTGCGGCCGAAGCCCTCATGCTCCGCCAGCGCGACACGGTCAACCCGCTCGCCGCCGTGCACGCCGTCGCCGACGCCGCGTCGATCTCGGGGCTGATCGCCTGGGCGCGTTCGGTGCACGTCGCCCCCGCGCTCGAGGAGTACACCGTCGCCCTCGCCCAAGCGACACGCGCCGATCCCAACCTCCACCTCGGGGCGAGCCCGCGCGCGACGCTGCAGCTGATCCGAGCGGCGAAGGTGTGGGCTGCTCTCGACGGCCGCGACTTCGTGATCCCCGACGACGTCACCGCCCTGATCATCCCCGTCTTCGCCCACCGTCTGCTCCCGGCCCGTGGAGCGCACCGAGCGGGCGCGCAGCCCGTCGAGGCGGCGCTGCGGCAGATCGTCGAGCGCGTGCGGGTTCCCGTCGCCGCGCGGTCCTGACCGGCTCAGCCAGAGCCATGCAACGTCGTCGAACCCTCACCCTCCGCGGCACGGGTGCGCTCATCGCGGGGATCGGCTGCCTGATCGCGGCGAACATGGTCGGAGCCCCGATCCTCCTCTACATCGGCGTGCTCCTGCTCGCGCTGACCGCGTTCTCGGTGCTCGTGGTGAAGCTGCCGCGACGTTCGGGGTCGGTCGCACGACAGGTCTCGACCGATCTGCTGACCGTCTCGGAGACATCGCGCGTGACCCTGCGGTTCACCCTGCGCGCGTTGCGGGTGCCTCGCGGCCTGTGGCACGACGTGCTCCCCGACGCGGTGGCGGGCGACTCGGCGGGCGAGTACCCGTCGGAGACGGGCCAGCTCACCTACCAGATCACCGGGGTGCGTCGGGGCGTCTGGCCGATCGGTCCGCTCGTGGTCCGCACGGTCGATCCGTTCGGTCTCGCGCAGCGCGAGCAGGAGTTCGGCGAGACCCGCACGGTGACGGTCGTGCCCGAGGTGTTCACGCTCGCGCCGCTCACCGTCAAGGTGGGAGCGGCCGGAGGCACGGCGCACACGTCGTCGAGCCGGCTGGGTCAGGGCAGCGACAACCTGTCGCCGCGCCGCTACATCTCGGGCGACTCCATGCGACGCATCCACTGGCGGGCGACCGCTCACCGGGGGCAGCTGATGGTGCGCCAGGAAGAGGAGGAGTCGAGCCCGGATGCGCTCGTCATCTTCGACCGCAGCTCCGCACGTTGGGCCCGCCCCGGCGACGACCCGGATCCCGGGTTCGAGCGGGCGGTGTCGATGTGCGCCTCCGTCGCCGTGCATCTCGTGCAGGAGGGGTACGGGGTCGACGTGATCGACAGCGCCGGAACCCTTCTGGGCACGCTCCGCGGCCATGAGGATGACCGCGACGGGCTGCTCGTCGCTCTGGCGCTCGTCGCCCCGCGCGGCGAGGCCCGCGACATCAACACGCTGGTCGGTGGCACTCCCCCCGGTCCGCTCGTCTACATCACCGGGGAGATCGATGAAGAGGATGCTTCACTGCTGCGTCCCTCCGGCGCGGCAGCGCCGATGCTCTTCTCGACCGCACCGCAGCTCGAGGCGGTGAAGGCAGCCGAGCAGCACGGCTGGCGCGTCGCGACCCTCGGAGAGGACGTGGCGGCGTCCTGGGAGGATGTCCTCCCCGATCGAGTCGGGCTCGGACCCGCCGGGCCTCGGGGGGTGGCCGATGTCACGCGCTGAGCGTCGGGCGGAGCGCGAATCACGGTTGTCCTGGCATCGGGAGCACGAGCTGCCGGCCGGCACCGTGCTTCCATCGGTGCTGGCCGCGGGCGCCGGGCTCGTCGCGATGTGGCCGTACACCTCGGTGATCGAACCGGGCACCTGGTCGTTCGCCGTGCTGCTCGTGATCGTCGTCACCGCCCTCACCGGCATGGCGATGCGCACGGCGATGCGGCAGCGCGCGGCCTGGGTTCGGGATCTCGCCACCATCGGCGTGCAGGTCCTCGTCGCGATCGGCACCGTGGTGCTGCTGGTGGCGGGAGACACCGCCGTGTTCGGAGTGATACCCACCGACGCGACCATCTTCACCTTCCAGGCGCTGGCGGCCTCCGCCTGGGAGGAAGTCATGTTTGGGTCCGCCCCGATCGCCGCGTCGCCGGGACTCGAGGCGGTGATGGGCATCGGATTCGCCGTGGTGGCGATCCTGCTCGATCAGCTCGTCGCCCAGCGGGGCGCGATCCTGGCGAGCCTGCTGACCGCCGTCGTGGGATCGGTGCCCATGATCGTCACGCTCGGCGACGTGAACGTCGTGTGGTTCGTGATGGTCGGCATCCTGATCATCGTGCTGCTGAGATACACCGCGGCCCAGAATCCGGAATCTCCGCGACGGACGTCCACGGCGATCGCTGCGGGAGTCGGCGTCGCCGCCCTCGCGGTCACGGTCATCGTCGCTCCGGTCCTGCCGGTGTCGGCCAGCCTCGCCGGCACCGGTGTGGGCGTCACGGTCGACGCATCGCTGCGGCTCGGCGATGACCTCCGCCAGCCGAACCCCGTCGAGGTGCTCACGATGGCGACGACCGCCGATACGGCTCCCTATCTGCGACTCACGACCCTGTCCGAGTTCGACGGACGTGTGTGGGAGCCGGATCGCGGCGATCTGCAGTCCCTGAGCGACGGCTTCGGCCCGGACGAATGGGGCGAAGACATCGAGACGACCGACCAGAACACCTCGATCCGGGTGATCCGGATGTCGAGTTCCTGGCTGCCCGTCCCCTACCCCGCCACCAGCGTTCAGGGCATCACGACGGGCTGGCGCGTGAGCACGGACAACCGCACGATCACCTCCCGAACCGCTGATGCCGTCGGCAACGACTACACCGTCCGATCGATCGAGGTGGCGCCCACACTCGAGCAGATCCGGGCGATCCCCGCCGCCGAGCCGATCGCCGATTCCGGTTCCGAGCCCGTCGAGCTGCCGGCGGTGATCGGCGAGACGGCCGCTGAGGTGACGGCGGATGCGACGAACGACTACGACCGGCTGATCGACCTGCAGTCGTGGTTCCGCAGCCAGTTCGCATACTCGCTCGACACCCCCGTCGAGGAGGGCTTCGACGGCACCGGAGCCGATGCGGTGGCACAGTTCCTCGAGGTGCGCTCGGGATACTGCATCCACTTCGCGGGCGCGTTCGCGCTCATGGCCGAGAGTCTCGACATGGAGGTGCGCATCGTCGTCGGCTACCTTCCCGGTGTGCGCACGGACAACACGCGGGGTGATGAGGCCGTCTACTCCGTCTCGAGCGATCAGCTGCACTCCTGGCCGGAAGTGCTCTTTCCCGGGGTCGGCTGGGTGCCGTTCGAGCCGACCGCCTCTCTCGGCGTGCCGACGGCGTTCGCCGCCGGTTCGACCACCGGTGGCGGATCCGGCGGATCGACGCCGATCGCCCCCTCCGCCGCCCCCAGCGCGGAGCAGAGCTCGGGTCCGGTGATCGAGCGCGAAGACGCGGGTGACAACACGGGCGCGAACGGCGAACTCCGACGCCTGGATCCGACTCCCGTCATGCTGACGTCGCTCGGCGTGCTGGTGGTGCTGCTGCTGCCCGCTCTGATCCGCCTGGCGATCCGCCTCGCGCGGCGAGGTCGAGCGAAGAGCGGAGACGCGGCGTCGGCATGGACCGAGCTACGGGCGACGATGCAGGACCTGCGTCTCCCCCTCTCAGATGCGGAGACGCCACGCATGCGCGGTGACGATCTCATCCGGGAAAACGGCGTGGATGCCGAAGCGATGCGCGCCCTGGTCGACGCCGTCGAGCGATCGAGCTACGCGCGACCGTCGTCTGATCGATCCGGCGATCTCGATGGCGCACTGGGCGACGTGATCGTGCGGTTGCGGCGGAGCGTCGACCGTCGCACGCGCGTGCTGGCATTCCTCCTGCCCCGGTCGCTCTTCGCGAGTCGCCGGACGGACGTGCCGCTGCTCGCGTGAGAAGTCAGGCCGCGTGCTGTTCGCAGCGCACGGCGTCGCAGGACTCGCACACCACGAACTGCGTGCGGCAGGAGAGATCGGGGCAGTTCGCTGTCCGTTTCGTCGCCTTCCCGCATCCGACGCATTCGCCGATCACGGCGGCGTGATCAGAGAAGTCGACGGATCCGCGCTTGTCGAACACGTAGAGCGACCCCTCCCAGAGGCCGTCGTCGCCGTACTGCTCGCCGTAGCGGACGATCCCACCCTCGAGCTGATACACCTCGCCGAACCCGCGCGAAGTCATCAGGCTCGACAGGACCTCGCAGCGGATGCCGCCGGTGCAATAGGTCACCACGGGCTTGCCCTTGAGGTCGTCGTACTCGCCCGAGTCGAGCAGTTGGACGAAGTCACGTGTGGTCTCGGTGTCGGGCACCACTGCGCCCCGAAAGCGACCGATCTGCGCCTCGAGCGCATTGCGTCCGTCGAAGAAGACCACCTCGTCACCCCGTTCGTCCATGAGCTCGTGCAGTTGCTCGGGCGTGAGCCGAGTGCCTCCCCCGACGACGCCATGCTCATCGACACGCAGCTCGTCCGGCGCCCCGAACGAGACGATCTCGTCGCGCACCTTCACGCTGAGCTTCGGGAAGTCGGTGCTGTGACCGTCGGCGTCGATACCGCTGCCCTCGCTCCACTTGATGTCGGCGTCCGCGAACGGGGCGTACGACCGGAAGGACCGCGCCCACTTCTTGAGCACGAGGAGGTCGCCGCCGAGCGTGCCGTTGACTCCGTGCTTCGAGATCAGGAGCCGACCGCGCAGTCCGAGGGCCTCGCCGAGGTCACGCTGCCAGATCCGGATCGCCTCGGGGTCGGCGAGCGGGGTGAACACGTAGAAGAGCACGATCTTGGGGGTTGCCACCCAGAGATCCTACGTCGGCTCGTCGAGCGTCGCGGCTTCGGGCGGAGTGCGCTCGAGCCGTCTACGTCACATCGCGATGGACGAAGGAGACTCCTCCGGCCACGACAGCCGCGACGACCCATCCGCCCGCCACCAGCGCGGCGATCGGGCCGCCGAGCCTTTCGTCCGGCAGTATCCCCACGGCTGAGAGATCGAATCGGAGGGCTTCGAGCATCGCGAGGAAGGGGAGGTAAACGGCGCCGCCTTTCCACACGATCGCCACGAGCACTGCACTGCTGAGAGACATCGGAACGATGAAGAGAGCGACGAGATGGGCCTGCACGAGAACGCCCAATCCCAGTCCCCAGAGTCCCGCGGCCGCGCCGAGCACGAGTGACTGTCCGACCGATGACCAGTTCAGGGGAAGCCCGTCAACCGCAAGATGCAGCGCAGCGTGTCCGCCCACTGCTGCTGCGAGGGCGACCAGCGCACCCCCGACGGCTGATCCGCACGCCCTCGCCAGATACGTCGCGCCACGTCCCTGCAACATCAGACGCTGAGCGATGACACCGTCCCGACGATCGACCGTGTACCGGAACGATCCGTAGACCGCCGCGAGAACCGCACCGTAGGTTGCGATGACCGTCGCGAACGGCGCCGTGAGAGACACTCGCACCTCCGGCGGAGCATCCGCGACGTCCGGTGGCACGCCCGCCACGACGGAGAGCGACATCACCACTCCTGCGACCGCCACCCAGAGCAGGACCACGTCGCCGGCGAAGGCACGCGCATGAGATCGAAGAACGCGACCGATCATGCGATCCTCCTACGCCCCCTGAACCATGCGGCGGTGACCAGCCCGACAGCCCACGCGATTCCGATGCCGAGCGCAGGTGCGAAGTCCAGCAGACGGTCCTGATATCCGGGAACGCTCACGGCAGCCAGCACCAACCCCGGCGAGAACCTGGCCAGCTCGGGCGCCGTGCGCAACAGCGCGAACTCCAGCACCATCGGGAGTACCAGGATGACCGCTGCCGTGACGTAGTAGTTTCGGGTGATCCAGCCGATGGCGCCTCCGATGAGCGCGCCGAGGACCACCCCGATCAGTGCACCGCCGTAGATCCGCCATGCATCCGAGGTGAGTGAGAGCGCAAGGCCGTTCTGCGCCAGGATGACGGCGACGCCTGCCGTCCAGAGGACGAAGATGCAGATCGAGACAGCGAGCGCGATGAGAGTGCCGGCGACGAGCTTGCCCGAGAACGCTCGTGGAAAACCGACTCCGGTGAGCGTCCTGTCCATCGACGCGTAGTAGCACTCGCGGGTCACACCGTAGGCTCCGATGAACGCCGCGGAGATGGCGACCCAGGCGAGCGGCTCCAAGAACCCGGTGGTGGCAGCGCCGGAGTCGAGCCCGTCGAGGTCGAAGCGCGAGCCGTCCGAGAACAGCACGAAAGCAGGCATCAGTATGGCGACGACATAGACCGCCAGAACGGAGTGTCCGCTCACCGCCCGTAAGACCTCACTGCGGATGATTCCCTTCATGCGGACGCTCCTTCGACGAGATCGAAATACTTGCTCTCCAACGAGTCGGCGTCGTCCGTGACGAGGTCGCCGAGCTTCCCGGCGAAGAGCGCCCGCCGTTTGATGACGACGACTTCATCCACCACCTGTTCCAGCTCAGCGAGCTGATGACTGGCGATCAGCACGGTGCCACCGGTCTTCGCGTACTCACGGAGGAACCGACGCAGCCACCGGATGCCGTCGGGGTCCAGCCCGTTGGCAGGCTCGTCGAGGATGAGCGTCCGAGGGGAGCCGATGAGCGCGGCGGCCAGACCGAGCCGCTGGGCCATGCCGGTGGAGAACGTCTTCACTCGGCGACGGGCGTCTGCGGCGAGACCCACCTCGCCGAGCACGGCGTCGACTCGACCGTGCGGCGCACCGGCCGCGATGCGGCAGATCTCCAGATGCCGACGAGCGGTGATCCCGCCTTCGAAACCGAATCCGTCCATGTGGACACCGACGTGGGACGCAGGGTCAGCGAGCGCCGAGAACGGCATGCCGTCGATGACGGCGTCGCCGCTCGTCGGTGTCAGCAATCCGACGAGCGTTCGCAGCGTCGTCGACTTGCCCGCGCCGTTGGGCCCGAGGAGACCGACGATCGACCCGTACGGCACCGCGAACGACAGATCCTCGACCGCGGCCCGATCTCCGTACCTCTTCGTGAGCCCTCGAACCTCGATCGCGTGGTTGTTCATCTTCATTCCTTTCCCACCTCTCCGCTCTGGAGGGATGACAGTGGCAGCGCCACGGCGGTCTCCCAGATCGTCTGCCACAGGTTGCTCGTGCCCAGCCGGACTCGCGCCTGTCCCGTCGGAGGTACGCTCGCGCTCTCGGAGGACACCTCGACCCCGGCGACGATCACCGCCGCAACGGACGCCCCCTCCACCGCGATGGGGATGAGAGCGTCCAGCGGAACCCTCGTCGGCTCCGGACGCAGGGATGTGACCACTCCTGCGCCGACATGCTCATTCGCGAGGAGCCCATTGCTCATCAGGGTGACCTCGGCGCCCTCCGGCATGTCTGTCTCGACGACATCGCCCGCCTGCAGAAGGACCACGGTGCGGCCCTGCGCCGCGAAGCCGTAGGTGGCTGTCACAGGCAGGGGGATGACGACTCCGGCGATCACGATGCCCGCGGCTGTCGCTGCGATGACCGACACGAATCGGACCCGCGCGACACCAGAAGCCAGCACTCTGCGCAAGGCCCGCACGAGGACCACGAGTCCGGTGAGAACCACGGCTGCTTCGAGCGTGACCACGAGCACACCGACGATCGCCCCGCCGCCGGCGAGCGCCCGGGTTATTCGAGAGAGCGCGAGGACCACGAGCACGGCCGGGGCACAGAGACTCGCGAGGCCGAACGGCACGCTCCACCACCGGTCGAGGCTCTTGCTCGGCCGCCGTCCGCCGAACAGGACGCGAGTCAAGGCGGCCGATCCGTCACGGATGGCCCGCCCTCTGAGGTTGGGTTCGTCGAGCGCGCACATGAGCGCGATGTATCCGTCGAATCTCACGAACGGGATCAGATTGATGAGGACGATGGCGGCGCACGAGACCGCGAGGAGCAGCACGGTCTGACGAGTCGCGGAAGGCGGCAGCATGAGCGCGGCGATGAGCGCGAGCGCACTCACTGCTGCGTGCACGGCGGGCCCGGCCAGCGCGACGGCTACGCGCTGACGGCGATCGGAGAGCCGCCACCCGTCGGTCACATCTACGAAGAATGCGGGGCTGAGGTAGAACAGCATGAACCCCGCACGGCGTGGTCGGCCGCCGAATCTGGTGAGCGTGATCCCATGGGCGCTCTCGTGCACAGCAGTCAACAGCGAGAGCGCGGCGAGGAGCGAGAGGAAGCCGACGAGCGGCACCGGCGTGGTGAGTACGTCGTGCAGCGCCTCAGCCTGATGCGCTGCAGCGAGAAGTCCGGAGCCGACGAGAACCGCGAGGGCGAGCGAGGCGGCTCGCAGAGGGACCGGGACGATCAGCCGAGCCAGACGGTCGAAGAGGACATGTGCGCGAAGCGTCGCGAACTGCAGAGTGAACGGGGGCCGATAGACGACTCTGCCGGGTGGCGGTCTCACCTCACCTCCGAGGAGCCCCGACGCCTGGAAGCGTCGGACCAACTGGAGGAAGCTCTCGGATGACTCGGCGGCGGCGAACCGCATGCGCAGGGCTCGAAGGGGCGTCTCGCCGTCCATCGCCCTCAACACCTCGACGACCGTCTCGGAGACCCGTGATGAGGGCACGCCGTCGAGCATCGCGATCCAGGACCCCTCGGTCGCTCGCTCGAAGGAGACTCCGGGCGTGAGGCGAGGGCATGCATCCGCCGTGAGGGCGACCGCTGTGGACGGATTCCGTCGGCGGGAGAGGCTATTCGGGCGCATCGTCGCCCCCGGCATCCGTCGTCCCCGCCCACGTCGTCGTGAGCAGGAGGATCTCGTCATCGCCCATCGTCCTGACAGAAGAGATGGCAGGAGCGGCGAACCCCCCGTCGACGAGCTCTCGCTCGAGCGTGTCGTGGCTGAGCACTCGCAGGCGGCTCGTGAGCACTGTCGCCTCGCTGCCTCGTTCCAGGTCGGCGACACGAACCCAATTGACCAGGCGCTCAGTCCCGCCCTCCTCCATCTGCTGGGAGAAGAGGTAGGCCTCGTCTCCGTCGGATCCGGGGACGGTGACCGTCCGATCGGTCGCGATCGAGAGACTCTCGGCGGAGGCACCGCCCGCGACGGTGATGGCGAGAACACCTCGCGCGGAGAGGTGGCGTCGTACGTTCGCGTAGAAGCGCGATCTCCCCACGCGATCGAGCAGAGTGATGGATGTCGCGCCGATGATCACGAGGTCGAACCGCCGGCCGAGCGAGAAGTCACGCATGTCGCCCACCACGCACTCGAGCATCGGATGGGCCGGCAGTGCACGGCGAAGGCGCGAGAGCATGTCGTCGGAGAGGTCGACCGCCGTCACCCGCTTGCCCGATCTCACCAGGGGGACGGTCAACCTGCCGCTCCCGGCGCAGATGTCGAGGATCGGACCTTCGACGCCTCGCGCGAGCGCCAGTATCTCTCGGATCTCTGCGCGGTCGGAGCCCACCAGCCTGTCGTAGAACTCGGCACCCTCGCCGGCGTAGAGATCCTGCTCCTTCGGTACCGCTCCGACCATTTCGAATCTCGCCGATATGGCGTCGGTGATCAGACTCGACATATATGCATTGCCTCTCCGTCAAGAGCATCAGGGTGCGGGCGTGTCATCACACGACCCGCACCCCTTGATCAGGTTGCGATCGCTGCCGCACCGCCGATGATGGCGATGATGTAGCTCGCGTGCTCCCACCACTCGAGTGGGGCATCGATCTGTTCGAGTTCGAGGAACTCGAGCGATTTCGTCTGCATGTCATACCTCCTGTGAAGCCACCTGCGAAGGTGCCTCCTATGTCAGGGCGAGGATGCCGATGATCACTCCCACGGCGAATCCACGCGTCCAATCGAGGGCGTCGTCGAGCGCTTCCATGGACTCGAGTTCTTGGAACTCGAGCGTCGGTGTTGCTGATCGCATGCTCACCTCCCTCCGGGTTCTCCTGGTCTGGTCACGATCACGTCGCTGCGGCCGCGCCGATGCCGATCAGCACCAACGCTCCGAGTACGCCCTTGTAGAAGCTGTCCCAGCTGGGGGCATCCATCGCCTCCAGTTCTTGGAACTGCAGCCGTGGTCCGGCACTTTCGATCATTGATTCACCTCCTTCCGCACATTCGACGGTCGGTCCGAATGACCGAACGACGGGGAGCTCCATGACGAGTCACGGAGCAGATCGGAGAAGTCCGCTGCGACGAGGCCTGCGAGCATCGGGTACCGATTCGCCCAGGCTGTCTCTATGGCGGCCGCGATGTGCTCGGCGACCCGAGGAGTCGGCCTGGACGGACTCGGGATTCGCCAGCGGTCGATGAGGGCGGCGACGCCCGTGGGCGGGTCGAGAGGAAGCGCGACCTCACCCGCAACCGACGTCCAGAACTCCTCGAGGCTCCGTCGGTCTCCCCAGCGTGGGTCTCCCGAGCAGATCCGACGCCAGACCGCCGCGATGATCGCCGCCGTTGCGACCATCTTGCGCACCTTCAGCGCGAAGGCGACCTCGTTCGCGATATACCAGTGGCGGGCAGCGTAGGGGTCCAGTCCCCGCAATGCGGCAGTTCGCTGGGTAGCCGCGCTCAGACGTGCGAGGCGGAGTCGCGACTCAGGAGATGTCACACCACGGTTCGCGGTGTCGAGGAGCGCGCTGCCGAGCGCGACCGCATCACGTTTCGCCCTGACGGTTCTCTGCGGGCTCGTCGAGACTCCGGCCAGACGAAGGAACGCCTCCAGCGCACCCTCTCGGACCGTCGCCGATGAGAGCGTCATCAGGTTGCCCGGATCGATGATGGCATGGCGCGGCCTCAGCGAGGTTCCAATGATGAGCCGGTGTCCGCTCTCGTTCGTGAGAATGCCGACGGTGTTCGTCTCCGACGATGTGCCCAGTGTCGTAGGCACTGCGACGAGTTCCACCGGCGCCGGCGCATCGGGCAAGAAGGTGAGCGCCGATCTCGCCGCGCGTGCGATGGCGAACTCCAACGTCCGCCCCGGAGCGAGCACGAGCGCTGCGATCTTGCTGGCGTCGAGGATGCTTCCTCCGCCCACCGCGATGATCACGCGGGGCTTGCGACGAGCGATCTCTTCCGCGAGGGAGGCGACAGCCGTGACGCTCACCGAGCGAGCATCGACCACGATCGTGCGGGTGGGATGCCCGCCGAGAACCGGAGCGGGAGCCGACGAGTCCACGATCGCGAGGGCCTCCCGGTCAGCAGTGAGGCGGTCGGTCACCTGCCTCGTGATCCCGTGACCGTGCCAAAGCGTCGGAACCCGAGCGGCGAACTCAGCCCTCATGCCGGCGCTCCTGCAACTGCGCCAATCCGGCACGCACTGCCGAATCCGTCTCGAGGAGTTCACTCGCGGTGAATCCGTAGGCCGGGATCAACGCGATCCCGCTCGGACCGGGCTGCACCAGCACACCGTGATCCGCGATCTCAGAGACGACTCGCAGCACCTCTGCGCCCGAGAGCGGACTCGCGTCGTGGTGGCGCAGCGCAAGCCCCACGAAACAGCCGGCCCCCGTCACGGCGGTGATCAGTTCGTCCGACTTCAACGTCGTCGCCAGGCTCGAGAGGTCACACGCGAGCGCTGCCGCGCGCGACTCCACATCGATGCGGTGCAGCTCTTCGATCACCGCGATGACGGCCGCCGCGCACGCCGGAGTACCGGCCTGCGTCTCACCGTGGACGAACGTCCAACCGCCGCGTGCGAACGCCGAGGAGACACGGGGCCCGATGAGAAGCGCGGCCGCGCCCGCCGCACCGTTCGTCAGAGCTTTCGACAGGATCAGCACATCGGGTGCGGCGCCCCATCCGTCGGAGGCGAACATGCGCCCGGTGCGGCCGAATCCCGTCGCCACCTCATCGGCGACGATCAGGAACCCATAGTGCTCTCGCAACGCGAGCAGCCGCGAGACGAACGTCTCAGACAGTGCGTGCGCGCCACTGCCCAGCACGGGCTCGACGACCACCGAAGCCACGCGATGCCCTTCACGACTCAGCAGCGCCTCGAGTTGCTCTCCGTCATCGTCATGAGAGACATGCCTCACCGACCTGCGGTCGACGGAGTACAGGGATTGGAGAAGCTGGTCACCACTGAGCGCATGGCTGCCATACATGGTGCCGTGATAGCTGCCGGTCAACCCCACCACGAGAGATCGAGCCCCATCACCTTGCTGCGACCAGTACTGTCTCGCCAACTTCATCGCTGCGTCGTTCGCAGCTCCGCCCGACGTCGAGAAGATCACGCGGCTGTACCGGCGCGGGTTCGCGAGTTCGATGAGCGCGTCGGCCGCCTCTTCGGCATATCGATGCGGCGCTCGGAAGAGGGACAAGTAAGACGCATCATGCATTGCCTGGTGCACGGCTTCGGTCACGGCCGTGTTGCCGAAGCCGAGAGGGACGTTCCACAGCCCGCTCGTCGCGCAGAGCCGTGTGGATCCGTCTGCGAACTCGATGCGGTTTCCGACGGCGCCGACTGCGACCCGATCGGCTGCGAAAGTGGTGTCCGCCGGGAGCATCGAGGGCCACAGTGCGTGCGGAGCATTCACCTGCGGGCGCCTTGCGCGCCGCACGCTGCGTCGCTCCGCATGCCGAAGTGGATGCCGAGCGCATCGACCGCTTCCAGGCACAGCCTGCGCGCGTCGACGGCATCGATCTCGAGAGTGCGGGAGACACGGTCGGCCGCGAGCCCGACAGTGCTCGTCGTCTGCACAGCAGTGACCACCGTGGCGGTCGCCGGAGACAGAAGTCGGCGTCGCAGCGTGGTGATGTCGGCGAGCACGAAGCCGTCAGCCGTATCGAGAAGGAACGGATCGTCCATCGGAGGTTCGGCATCCGCACGGCCATCGTCGACCGGGAACCAGCCGAATCCCGCGATCTTGGCCGCACCGTTCACCAATCGCACCGTCTTCATGAGGTCTATCGCGTTGAGGTAGCGCCCGATGCGTTCGCGAGAGGTGCGGTCTGAGGTGTACGCCGGGCCCATCGTCATAGCTCCGAGCGCTGCTGCACGCGGCGCCGGGACGGTCAGCAGAGCTCTCAGTTCGTCGACGCCGCCGAGGGCGTCGCCCCGCATGCCGGCGCTGACCGTGCCGTCCGCACTCACCCTGATGCTGCGCGGAGTCTCGACATCCTCCGGGCTGACCAGTGCACGGCGATTCGCGAGCAGCACGCGCTGATCGATCAGTGCTGACGGGAACACTCCTGTGTGTCGAGCGAGTGCCGCGTCGTCGAGGAAGGCCTGCGAGCTCGATCGGTCGAAGAGTCCCACGACGGTGGGGCCGATGATCTGAACGAACGCTGCAGAGACGTAGTCTTCGAGTTCGACGCTTCGCTCCCCCAGGAACAGGGCATCACCGATCTCCTTCAGCGCTCCGCTGTAGCGGCACGATCGCCCGCGTCCGACCCACGGCCCGCTCTCGGCCGAGAGCAGAACCGCGTCGTCGTCGCCCGCGACTTCAGCGACATCGGTCGGGTTCGCGCCGCTCTCGACCATGAACACTCGCGAGAATGCATCCGGTTCCCCGGTGATCCACTCACGCAGTGCCCGCGCTCCGACGAGATCCGATCCGGCGCTCGTGCCTTCGGTGCTCATCAGACAACCCCGTGTCGAGCCGCGGAGCTGTCGAGATCTGATCGACCGTGCGAGCGCGGCATCCTGGTGCCGAGCAGCTGGCCCACGTGTCGGTGGATGAACGGCACCAGTTCTGTGTGTTCGCCCGCATCCGCACGCGTGAGGAGCTTCGTCATGACGTAGAGCTGCGAGATGATGCCGCCTTCGGACTCGAGATCGACGCGAAAGCGTTGTGCGACCTGGTCCGCGCTATGACGCACGGCGAGCGAATGGCCGAGCAGGAACGCGGCGTCATAGCCGCGTGGCGCGAGGCCCCAGGCCTCCCAGTCTGCGATCGCGAACGGGTCGCGGTGGAGATTGTTCCAGTGCAGGCCACCATGTGCGGGCAGCCACTCTCGGGGGTCGATATCGATGTCTATCCCGAAGAACACCGTGATCCGTCGACTCATGGTCGCGGGGTCGAGGACTCGCCGTTCGGTGGCTGTCTCAGCGAGCGCTCTCAGACTGTGCTCGAGCTCCTCCCACCACCCGTCGTCGAGGTCGGGGTTCCTTTCGAGGACCGCGCTCGATGCGCAGGCGCGGCCCGGAAGAAGGCTCATGAGCTCGGCACGATAGACCAGCGGCCCTTCTTCCCACGCACGCGCCTCCAGCACTCGCGGCTTCGCCACGCCCTGGATCGCCGTCGCGTCTCGATTGCCGGTCCACCAGTCCCCCTGGGCCTGTTCGCGTCGCGCCCACACGACGCGCAACCACTGGCGCGAGCCCGCATGCTCGACGGCCGACCCGATCGAGCGGTCGCGCCATCCGAAGCGGACTCGCCCGATCGCGGAGAGCCCGAAGTCGGCCAGCGCCCTCGAGTGAGCGACGCGCAATGCTGTGCGCAGCGCGGTACGTGGCGAGATCGCTGTGTCGACCGTGGTCATCGATTCCTCCGAGGATCTTCCGCGTGGCTGCTGTTATGACGTCACATGACTGCATAACGTCCTCTTATGAAGATAGAGATCGGTGGAAGGAGCTCGCAAGACATCCCGGAATCGCATACCAGTGCGACGGAATTTCGGCTCGAGTGTCGCCGCTCGCGATTCCTGTGGGCTGGTCGTGGGCGGCCCGCGCGATCGGATAGACTGTTCAGGTTGTTCCCTGGTGACGTGTCCGAGCGGCCGAAGGAGCACGCTTGGAAAGCGTGTGTTGTGCAAGCAACCGCGGGTTCGAATCCCGCCGTCACCGCCAAAAAAGCATGAAGGGTCTCCGCGCCAGCGGGGGCCCTTCGTGCTTTTTATCGAACACGAGGGATTCGGGGAGAACCGAGCGCCAGCGAGGATCGGAGTCCCGCCGTCACCGCCAAAAAGCATGAAGGGTCTCCGCGCCAGCGGGGGCCCTTCATGCTTTTTATCGAACACGAGGAATTCGGGGAGAACCGAGCGCAGCGAGCACCGGAGTCCCGCCGTCACCGCCCGCCTGCCGACGAGGCTAGCTGAACCGCACTCCGTAGCTCTGCCCGCCCGGCTCAGCCGGCAGGGGCGTCATGCCGAGTCGCTCGTAGAACGCAGCGGCTCCCGTGTTCTGCGGGTCCATGCCGAGATGCAGTCCACGCACCCCGCGGCGTCTGAGCTCGGCGAACAGCGTCTCGATGAGTGCACGTCCGAGACCCTGCCCCTGTGTCTCGGGCAGCAGGTCGATGTGCAGATGTGCCGGGTACTCCGCGGCGTTCGCGTTCCGCCCGGGCGCCTGGCGGTATCCGTGCTCGATCATCCGCTCCTCGCGGGTCATCGGCTCGGCCGCACGCGGATATCGCTCCTGCAACGTCGGCCACCACTCGTCACGGAACCAGGCGGCGAAGGCCTCCGTGTCATCGGTCGCGACGATGTAGCCGATGACGCGCTCGTCGTCGGTCTCGACCACCCATGCGAGGTCCGGATGCCGTTCGACGTACGGCACTGCGAAGAGGTCGCCCCAGAGGGAGTCGTCCGAGAAGATCCCGGTCGCGTCGGCGCCGGCATCCGCCGTCCTCGTGCACACCTCGTACAGAGCGGGGCGGTCTGACGGACGATACGGGCGGATGCGGGACACGACGACTCCTCGGCGAGATGGGTGTCCCGTCAGCCTATCGGCGCGGGCGTCGCCGCCCGGCGCGATGCCGATTGCACCCACGGCAGCATCACGGATCCCAGCACCAGCACCACTCCGGCGCCGACGAGAGCGCCGCCGAGCGTGTCCGTCGCCCAGTGCACCGAGAGCAATGTGCGGGAGATCGCCATCGCGATGATCCACAGCACTCCGAGGATCGCGGTCCATACTCGCGGGAAGACGAGCCACAGCACGACCGCGATGGTCGCCGCATTGGCGGTGTGACCCGACGGGAACGACCCGTAATCGCTCACGACGATCATGTCCTCCGGTCGCGCGCGCCCGAAGAGCTGCTTGAGCAGCTGCACAGCGCCGGCGCTCGCGAGGAAGGCCACGGCCGCGAACACGGCCGCCCGCCACCGCCGGGCGATCAGCAGGGCGATGATCACGAGCAGCGGCACGAGGATGATGGCGACCCACCCGCCGCCGATGTCATTGAGGATCAGCGCGAACGACAGCATCCAGTCAGCGCGGTACGTGCTGATCGTGTCGTTCCACCAGGTGTCGAACCCCGGCGGTTCGGTGTAGCCGAACACGATAGCCGCCCCCAGGAGCGTCGCCGCGACGAGCATCCCCATCCCCCACCACAGCAGCGTTCGTCGTCTCATCGGACCATTCTGCCGGGCGGATGCTGAAAATCAGGGAGCGAGCATCCCGACAGTCCGAGGACGCACGATCAGCCACAGCGAGAGCACGCCGATCGCCGCACATCCGACCATCACCGAAGCCATGGTCGTCGCCGTGATTCCGGCCCCCTGCGAGACCCAGCCGACGACCGGCGAGATCAGCCCCGCGACACCGAAGTTCGTGGCTCCGATCACGGATGCCGCTGTGCCGGCCGCCTTGCCGTGCCTGTCGAGCGCGAGCACCTGCACGTTCGGGAAGGTGAAACCGCATGCCGTCATGAAGACGAACAGAGGGACGACCGTGCCCCAGAGTCCGAGCCCGAGCTGGTCGGTGACGATGATCGCGACTCCCGCGACCAGCAGCACAGCGGTGGAGTACGCCATGACCCACTGCGGACCGAAGCGTGCCGCCAGGCGCGACGCCGTCTGCACACCGGCGACCACGCCGAGGGAGTTGACCGCGAACAGGAGGCCGTACTGCTGCGCATCCAATCCGTGCGTCTGCTGGAACAGGAACGGCGATGCAGACAGATACGAGAACAGGCCGGAGAAGGTCATGCCGCCGATGATCAGCACGCCGATGAAGACCCGATCGGAGAAGACCGAGCGGTAGCGCTGCAGGACGGTCGCGCCGCCCTTCTCCTGCCGACGTGCGATCGGGAGCGTCTCGGGGATGAACACGATTGCTGACACCAGCATCACGACGCCGTACAGCGCGAGCACGACGAAGATCCCGCGCCAAGGCATGAGGGTGAGCAGCCACGAGCCGATCAACGGCGCGATGACGGGCGCCACTCCCGATACGAGGGCGAGGCGCGACAGCATCACGACCAGGCGGCGTCCGCCGAACAGGTCGCGCACGATCGCCATCGCGACGACCCCGCCGGCGGCTGCGCCGACACCCATGAGAACTCGGGCGCCGCTGAGCAGGGGCAGCGTCGGAGCGTAGGCGGCAGCGGCACTGGCGAGCACATGCAGCGCGGTCACGGCGATCAGCGGGACGCGACGACCCACCTTGTCGCTGAGAGGGCCCACGACGAGCTGCCCGAGCGCGAAGCCGATCATCGTGCCGGTCAGGGTGAGCTGGATGGCCGCGGCCGTCGTCTCGAAATCCTGCTCGAGCACGGGGAACGCGGGCAGGTAGAGGTCGATCGTGAACGGCCCGAGTGCGGTGAGCGCACCGAGCAGCACGATGTACAGCGCGCGGCGGCCGTTCGAGATCGAGTCACCGGGGTGCAGCATGATCGGCGCCGTGGCCGGGTTCGATCCGAGGGTGCGGATCGCGCCAGTGGATGACGGGATGCG
>Ga0308166_1000878_pt1 | contig 35707 bp, 46 predicted proteins | sample PhyCR2_2_FD_202137 | JGI IMG/M metagenome (GOLD analysis project Ga0308166, IMG submission 202137) | Phyllosphere microbial communities from UC Gill Tract Community Farm, Albany, California, United States - DLSLCC.R2 | ecosystem: Host-associated > Plants > Phyllosphere > Unclassified | place...
AGTGAGTAGTACCAGCAGTAACCAGTAACATAGTATCCCTGTTTTCCTTGCCATAGACACCATCCCTGTCTTCCCCGCCATGATGGCGGGGTTTTTTTTATCAATAACTTACCAACTAAACCAAGCTAAAACAGTCAGTTAGTTTGCGTTATCAACCAACAGGAACCAGTTATAAGCAACTGGAAAAGGGTCACATTGTGGTCATGGGTGGACACAAGGTGGACACGATTTCCTGATTACCCTCAACGCCATCATTTTTGACTGGCTCTCCGCCACTCTCGCTGCTTTTTCCTATCTCGACAGCTTCCAGCCCTCCCCTTAGTGGATTGAGCGTTACAGCGTGTAGGAGGAAGTCTGGCGCGAAGTGGGCATAAATCATTGTCTGCTCAATTTTCGCATGCCCGAGAATGTCACGCAGGGTGATGATGTTTCCGCCGTTCATCATAAAATGACTCGCGAAAGTGTGCCTGAGAACGTGTGTCGCCTGTCCACGCGGCAACTCTGGTACTGCGGTTCGCAGCTTCTCCCTGAAGCTTTCATAATCGACTTTAAACAACTTCCCGCTTTTACGCGTGCTGATCAGCTTCTCCAGCTCTGACGAAATCGGGATCACCCTGTTTTTACCATTCTTGGTAGCGAAAAAGTGGATGCGTCCCATGCGAACCCGCATTGAATCCAGTTCCGCCGCTTCACTCCATCGTGCGCCTGTACTCAGGCAAACCAGCGCGACTTTTCTTTCGTCACCTTCCAGAGCGTTCAGCAGCGCAGTGATCTGGTCCGGCATCAGGAATATGACTTCCGGATCCGCCTGTTTTAAGGGCGGCAGCTCCTGCACTGGATTTGGCTGGCGGTACTCCCCGAGCTTAATCAACGTAGAGAACATACCGGAAAGGCGATAAACATCACGGTTAATCGTGGCCGGTGATATTCCCGCTGCGAGCCTGGACGTTCGCAACTGGAGCAGGTTTTTCTTGCTCAGGGCATTTGCCGGCATATCACCAATCTGCGAGATGGTTTTACGCAGGTGCATCCGCTCAATTTTGCCGTTCTTCAGCGTGACGCCATGTACGTTCCACCAATTTTCTAACAGCTCGGAGATACGGCGGCGATCTGTGGGTTGCTTAGCCCATTCATCAGGCTCGCTTGCCTTACTCAGTATCCAGAGCTCATACGCTTTCGCGTCAGACTTTCTGCTAAATTTCTTCCGGTATCGCTTTCCTGCTTTACCGTTAGGGCGGATGTCCACCATCCATTGACCATCATCAGTTGGTTTTATGCTCATGGCTGAGCCCTCCTGATAGATGGTGTTACTTCATCATTTGCCGGGCCGGTATGGCTCAGCAGCCAGGCGGAATGTACCGCTAACCATCCCTGCCTGTTAATTGGCGTTAATCTGTTTTTTCTGGCCCACTGTGTGTGAGAGCCGGCGAGATCTGGCCGGCTGCTTCAGTTGTTTTATTGAGCATTAGCCAAAGCGTATATTTCTGGAAGGTCTCGATCTCTAACACGCGTTTAATAACCGATAGGCCGGCTTGCTTTTGCCCGGACTCGTAGTTTTTTACTGTGCTGATGCCAAACCCAGTTAAGTCAGAAAAGGACTGTTGCGTTAAACCTTCTGCACTCCTAATCGCACGAAGTTTTCTTCCATAATCATGCATTTGATAACTTCTCCCATATGTAATTGATTAATTACTTTGCTTAATCGCGGGAGGGTTATCGTCACCTTTAGTCAAATTTTCATGGCCAATGGGTGCTATTTGACCAGCTTCTGTAGCCGTCTGATCTGTCATAAGCCATAAGGTGTATTTCATGAATCGGGGCAGCTGAATAACTCTCTCAATTATGGTTAAGCCGATTTCTTGCCCTCCAGTTTCATAATTCCTTATTGAACTGAGGCTTATGCCTGTCTCCTTTGCCATTGCCGCCTGAGTTAGCCCTTCTGCCTTTCGGATAAGTCTTAATTTTTTTTGGTAGTCGCTTGACATGATACGGAACTCCGTATTAAATCCATCAAAAGATACGGAGCTCCGTATCTATGGTTAAACAAAAAGCAGCCGCAACTAGAAGCCGTAGGAAGCAGTTAGAAGCAGCTGGAGCCTTGAAACAGGAGATTATCACATGAGCACGATGAGTGATGGTTTGGAGGTCAAAAGCCTCGCTGATGCAGTCACGTACCAGAAATTTGGTGAGCTGATTGGTAAGCCGGCCAGCGCAATTAAAGCGATGGCTGAAAACAATAAGCTGCCGCTGATCGAGTGGCGTAACCCGGAAAACCCTACCGGCCGAGCTGGTGAAAAAATGGTGTATCTACCTGAATTTAATCGCGCTATGCGGGACGCATATTACTCCCGACCGGTAGAACAACGCGATGCCTGGTTGCTGTGGCTGGGGCTTTAAATGTCAGCGGCGCATCAGGTGGTTGAAATAAACAAGCACGTCAGCCTGTATCGCGGTTTCACAATCCAGCGTTTGCCGCGCAGCGCAGTCGATAAAAATCATCGCTATCAGGTGACCAAAGACGGCATGTATTACGGGCAGGAGTTCGCCCAGGCCGAAGCAATACGCACCATTGATGGCCTGCATCGTGATCATGAAGTGTGGTGTGAGCGCCTCGGTGTCACGTTGATGAAATGCGAGGTGACAGATTGTTCAGTGCCGAAGAATGGCAATTAGCGTGTTATTTGACGCTGCTGGCGTGGGGACTGATTGAGTCAGTGCAGCTGATCATTCAGGACATTTGCCGGCGACAGCGGGCGAAGCAGTACAAGGCAAGCAAACAGGGAGCCAATAAAAATGCGTCATGAATACCAGGTGTTAAAAAATAATCTGCTGAATGCCTATCACAGCAAAGTGATGGTGCTGAAAGCGGCAACGGCCATTGCTCCGCAGGTGCGTGAAAATTCTATGGCTGATTACGCTTTTCGCCTGAGCATCGGGCTGGAAGGTTTGGTGACAGTGGCAAATGCATCAGGTGACGCTGAGTCTGCTGATGAACTGGAAAAGGTTGTCGCTCTCTGTAACCGTGGTTATTTTCCACTGCCATCAATGCCTTAATAGCCGGGTAGTTACTGGGGGTTATTGAGTCATTGTGTTGTTAAGGAAAAGGATGCAATTTTTTTAAATGCACATCTTGATTATTAACCGGGGAGAAGCTTTTGAACCTCCACTTAAGCAATGAGCCAATAATCAGGTACATTTCCATTAGTTCCTCCTGGTTGGCTTGATCGGAAATGTAAACATCATCATGCATGAGTAATTGAATGATATCGCTGAACTTTTCGTTAATTGCTGTGTAAGTGGGCATGTTTATCCTAGTGTCGAAAGGGGGATGAATTTTCTTATTTTTAGATAGAGCTTACTAAAGCTAGTGCCATTTCTGTTTAGAAGCAACCGAGACCGGACGCAGGACGTTGCAAGCGCCGGGCTTATCAGGGGCATCATTTACGAGTGTTGCGGCTGATAAGAGGAAATTTATGAACCGAGTTATTTTAAATCAGAGAATCAGAGGAAAAAGCCATGCTCATGGCATGGCTAAATCTGATTTAGGTAGAAGGATTAATAAAAAAATTACTGCGATTTTGGTTCAGCGCCAAGTGCACGAAGAATGTTTAGCAAGGCTGACTGCGTTTTTGCTTCAGCATCCTGATATTTCTCAGAGCCTTGGCGATAAGAATTAAGCTGAGCATGTAGGGAATCGATTATTTTCACTTTTTGCGCAGGTTCGAGCACTGTAAAGACAGCGACACTAAAAACGGACAGGGCATAAACATCATGTCTGCATGATTCACCCGCATCGTTAACAGCGGAGATGTAGTCGAATAGTTTTTTAATGTTCTGATCCATTTGTATTCCTTGTGTTGATTCGTTAGTTCGCCGTGCGGTCAGGCATTAAAGCGAGCGAAACGAAGATAACACGCCATGAGCCGGCCATGGTTAAAAAGCCGGTACTTATCCGAGGCATCGCTTACGAGCGGTGCGCCTGATAAGTCTCTGTGAGGTGGTGGTCTATGAAGGTTATCGCGGGAGGAAAAAGGGCGGCAAACCCTTATGCCGCGATAGCTGCACCCTATCTTCAGCAGTTTCACAAGAAGATGATCGAGCAGCGGGGAGGCACGGCCATAGCGTGCGCTTTCAATAAATTTTCCGCAGCTGAGCGTAAGGCCATTTTTGTGCTGGGAAATGCAAAGGCCGATAGCTGGCCGGGGAAAATGGCGAGGCTCGGTCAGGAGCAAATTGAGTATGAATATTGTCAGTTTTCAGCGCAGGAAAAATTGACGCTTATTTCGGGAATGAAGGCGCTTAAAGAATTATCAGACCGAATCCCATATAGCCGCCCCGGTGAAGAAGCCGCAGCGAGAATTGCTGAGGAAGAGGCGGAGAAGCGTAAAGCGCAAAACAGTGATGAAGAATCACAAAAAGAAATGCCAATTTCTTCAGTTAGCGATGTAACGGAAATACCGGACGAATTACAGCGCGCTAACGGCTTCTGAAATAAATAACCACTGATTTTTTTAATCAGGCGAATTACTCGCCGGGCTTCGTGCAACCTAAAAAAGGTGACTACATGCAATCAATACCGCGGGCGAAAGTGACGAGCTGTGAAAACGTCATGATCTCCATGCTTACCAAAGCCATTCAGGAGGGGCAGCAGGATAAAGCCTACTCCGTTTCCATTCGCCTCAACGCACTGGCGATTCACATCCTTAAGAACCAGCTCAACCCCGCTGCAACTTCTGAACTTCTGATGAAAGAAGCCGCGAAGTATGAAGCGCAGGCCATAGGGGGTTTGTGATGCCGGATATCATAGATATTGCCCAGGACCGCGCCGCCGAAATGCTGGCGCATCAGATTACTGCAGCACGGCCAAAAGCGGCGGCAGCCAGCAGTTCATTTTGTGAAGAATGTAATGAGCCAATACCTGAAGCTCGTCGCCGCGCACTGGTTGGCGTATCAACCTGTGCAACATGCCAGGAGCTAATAGAGCGGCGCGCGAAAGTCACAGGAATGCGGGGCGGCTGCCATGAATAAAACAATCCTGAAATGGGCTGGCAGCAAAGCAAAAGTCATGGCTCAGCTAAACCAGTATTTCCCCGCCGGGGCGCGACTGGTAGAGCCGTTCGCGGGCTCCTGTGCCGTGATGATGAATACCGATTATCCGGCCTATCTTATCGCTGATATAAATCCTGATCTCATCAACCTCTATCAGCAGGTGAAAGAGTTTGAAAAACCATTCACTGCATTGGTTGCCGGGATCTTCGCTCAGAACGGAAGCGAAGAGGATTATCGCCGCATTCGCAATGAATTTAATCATGAAGCCAGCCTGCCGCTGCTTTATCGCGCCGCCTATTTTCTCTACTTAAACCGCCACGGTTATCGGGGGCTATGCCGCTACAACCGCAAGGGTGATTTCAATACGCCATACGAAAAGCAGGCTAAGCCGCATCTGCCGGTTGATGAAATCCGTGCATTTGCAGCAAAAGCCCAGCGCGCGACGTTTATCTGTGCGGACTTTACTGAAACGCTGGCTCAGGTTCAGGCAGGTGACGTGGTGTATTGCGATCCTCCGTATGCCGGCGCATTTACCCAATATCACACCGATGCTTTCAACGATGGCAAGCAGCGGCAGCTGGCGCAGTTGCTAAGCTCGTCAATATCGGCAGGCGTATCGGTGGTTGCCTCAAACAGCGATACCCCGTTGGTTCAGGAGCTCTACGCGGGGTTTGATCGCCACGTTATCAGCGTTGCGCGCAGCATCGGCGTTGCAGCTGGTAAAGGTAAAAAAGCCAGCGAGATTGTTGCCGTAAGCCGTGTGGTTGCTGTTAGTGAGGTGGCAGCATGAACCTTGTTGACGCAGTAATCACGCGCATAATCGATATCCGGCCGTATCGTCATTTCTGGTTGGTTGAGGTTGAAGCTAATGCGTATGGCAGTCTGACCAAAACTGAACTTTTCAAAGATACCGAAGAGCAGGCGCGTACCGTCAAGCCGGGTGATGTCATCGCGATATGACAGAGACATCACGCGGCAGAATCGCCCCATCACCTCCGCCACCATTCCCCGGCAAAGCGCCTGAGCCTGCCGGGGCTTATGCATGGAATGCCGCCCGAGATTCCGCTGATTACGTGGTGGACCGCGTATCCGGTGTAATCCGCTATCGCCACGATGGCGAGTCACGATCAGTTGAGTTTTTTGATCTCTTCGGGCAGCGCCGAGCTCGTGATCAGGAAGAGCGGCTGCTGCGTCGTCGCCTGCAATCTCTGCCGCAATACATACGTCGGTTCTATGCACAAAAGCTGACTGAAATTGAAGAGCAACAGGGTAAGAAAAAAGCGGCTCACTGGCTGAAGGCATCATTTGGCCGCTTTGTTCTTCCTCGCGTTGATAGCGTGAATAATCAATATCTGCCAGACAGCAGCATGCCGGCCGTACTGATGGAGTTTCGGGACGATTTTCACCGCATCCCGTGGGCGGGTAAGCGTGAGCTGAAGAAACTTTCATACCGGCTGGCAGATAAGCTGACCAATGAACTTATGCAGGAAGCCAACCTTCAGATGGAAAAGCACGGTGATACCGGATTTTCCATTCTGTCCGGTTACGGCCGTGCCGCCTGGCTGATTACCCACCTCAACATGACCGCACCGGGATGGCAAAAATATTGCGCTGAAGAGCTGACAGCAGAAGAGGCGTTGTGCGCGGCCGCGCGTATTGAATCACCTTCATGGTGGCTGCGACGCCTTCGCAAAATGCACGATCAGTGGCGTGAGCATCTGATGATAGCGGCAGGTTATGTGCATAAAAAAGCCGCTCCGTATTGCAGTGATCCAGCCCTGAATGAGTGGGTTGCTCAGAAGAGGGCTAACCGCGAATTCCTCAACGCCATGGAGCTTGAAGACCAGGACACCGGAGAGCGTTCATCGCTGGCCGAGAAAGTGGACGGCAGTATTGCTAATCCTGCAATCCGCCGCGCTGAACTCATGGTCAGAATGCGCGGCTTTGAGGATTTGGCAAAGGCGCAGGGGTTGATCGGTGACTTTTACACGCTGACTGCACCGTCCAAATATCACGCTATGCAGGTAAGCGGTAAGAGAAATAACAAATATCAGGCGGCAAACCCGCGCGAGACGCAGCGCTATCTTTGCAACGTCTGGTCTAAGGTGCGCTCAGCCTGGGCGCGTAAAGGTATACGTGCCTTTGGTTTCCGTGTAACGGAGCCCCATCACGATGCTACGCCTCACTGGCACTTGTTGCTGTTCTTCCAGCCAGACCGCATAGAGCAGGCCCGCGCCATTTTCCGGGAGTATGCGCTTGAGATTGATGGTGACGAGAAAGGCGCTGAAGAGGCGCGCTTTAAAGTGGTGCCCATTGATGAGCAATTCGGCTCAGCAACGGGATATATCGCTAAATACATCTCCAAAAACATCGATGGCTATGCACTAGATGGTGAGAAGGATGACGAAACTGGCGAAGAGTTAAAGGATGTTGCGAAGCGCGTAAGCGCCTGGTCTTCACGCTGGCGCATCCGTCAGTTCCAGCCGATAGGTGGCGCGCCGGTTACTGTTTACAGAGAGCTGCGCCGGTTGCGTGATCGAGAGCTGGTGCTGCACCCCGAAATATCTCCTGTTCATCAGGCTGCTGATGCCGGCGACTGGGCCGGGTATGTCGCGGCTCAGGGGGGGCCTCTGGTGCAGCGCAAAGACCTCCGCGTGCGACTGAATTATGAGATCACCGAAAACGGTAATGACTATGGTGATGATGTCAGCCGTATTTCCGGGGTTTATTCGCCTTTCTCGCCTCGCGACATCATTTATACCCGCACCGTTGAATACAAAATCGTGCCCAAGCTGAAAGCCAGCACGGATGAGGCCTTTGACGTTTCAGGCGGCATCGCCGCCCCTCGGAGTTCTGTCAATAACTGTACGCGGGAGCCGCTACAGGATGAAAAATCAACAGTATCGAGGACGGTTATTAATGACCGTTCTGGCCATTCCGTAACTGTTCAGGCACCGGAAAGTGATGTCGTTGCGCTTAACTTCGAAAAACTGAGCCGCAAAGAGCGGCGCGAGCTGAACCGGAAGCTGATTTCAGAGGTCCGGCATCAGAAAGAAGCGATAAAAGAGCGGCGAAGCGAGCAGGTCTCTCCCGTTCAGGCGGAGCCGTTGATGCGAAAAGTGGTTGAGGATGCCCGCTGGCTGGGGCTGGAAATCAGTTTCAGCCAGGCAAAGTTGATGATTGCCGGTCAGCGTATGTGCATTGACGGTAGATGGTGGACGGTATTTGCCGGTGAGTTGAAGAGCACCATGCCGCCGGCAGAGTTGCGCGCTAAATCGTTGGTTGATAGCATGAAGAAAGCTCTGCATGCGGATTGAACCATAAAAAGTGCAGCTGCAGCAGGGTTAAAAATGACCGTGCCAGCTGCTGGAAAAGAATCGGTCAGTATCGGCCATGTGGTACCGGTGAGGGAAAAATGGGCTATCTCGGAAGCAAAGCCGCCAGCGGCGTTTTTCAGAAAATTATCGCTATGATGCCAGTGCATGACACTTACATCGAGACGCATCTTGGTGGCGGGGCGATCATGCTACGTAAACCAATGGCGGCTGTGAATATCGGCGTTGATATCGACTCGCGAACAATCAGCGATTTTGCGGAGAATAATAACGCATTCATTAGCGCCGGAGGGGTGCAGCTTTACCAGGCTGACTGTGTGCAGTTTCTGCAAAGTTATGACTTTAAGAGCGCCGGACGCGTTCTGATTTATAGTGATCCGCCGTATATGTCTGAAACGCGCAGCAGTAAAAACCGTTATCGCTACGAATATTCTATTGCGGATCATATGGCGCTGATTGAGTGCCTGCGAAGTTTGCCGGCAAACGCCAACGTCATGATTTCCGGTTATCCCTCAAAGATGTATGACCGTGAGTTGGCTGACTGGCATAGCTGTGAATTTCAGGCCATGACACGCGGCGGGGTGAGAACGGAAAAGCTATGGGTTAATTTTGACCCTGCTGCGGTTGCGCGCTTTTCAGCTGCTTATGCTGGAGAGGATTATGAAGACCGCCGGCGCATTAAGAGAAAGGTGGAGCGCTGGCGCAGAAAGTATCTTCAGCTGTCGCAACAGGAAAGAATGGCGATTATGGCTGAGCTGACCGGAATTGATTTTGATGAGGCCAGTTCACGTAAAACCGCGTAGTTGCAGGCTTTATCGGGGTGTAGTGAAAAGCCGCTCCCCGCAGGCCCGATTAGCGAGCTTCGCGAGTCTGTCGGGCGAGGAAGCGGAAAGATGTGGGTGCTGAATACGGGTGCTGCTGGCTCTGACTTTTAAGGATAATTCCTAAATAGGTTGGAGTTAGGGCAGCCAGCGTTGAATGCTGAGCGGTTCCCCGTTATACCGTAGCTGAGTCCAACCCGACCCGGCGTCAAAATTATGAAAATCTACGATACGAATTATGGCCCTGATACATTCGGGCGTATACGTATGGGATTGATTACTGAAATGTTTCTAACTTTCGACGGGTTCATTAGACCAGAGATAGGTGATCATTTGCGTATCAGCTGTTTGTTTAAAGATGTCGTACGTGATGTGTATACCGTCAAAATTAATCAAGTTAGTGACTGTGTTGATGAACCTGAAACTGTGTTAATCCAAATTCAGCACATTAATGGATCTGGCTGTATAGGTCACGCCCCTGCCTCTGGTACATCAGAGCTTTGTAATTCCCAACTTCCTAGCACACTTCACTGAGGCTAACTTGTTGACTCATAATGATTTGTGTTCTTTATGAGGGTGTTTATAAAAAAGAGGGGAAAAAATTATTTTTGACCCCTCTTATTTTCGATACTTTAAGCGATGGAATGAGTCATTTTAAGATAAAAGTAAAGATAATTTTATTTAACATGGAGGTTAATTGGGGAGTTTAGTGTGGATTTTGTTTAATAATTTCCAGAAAAATAGCTGTCGCCTTTAACTGTAATTGACTTTTTGAAGTGCCAGAGTAATAAGTAACTCTTCTTAATCAGCCGATGCTTCTAAATGATTGGCATACAGAAGGCGTAATACTTAGTAAAATTTCTCTGGAGGTTGTTAATGAGTGACGAGTCTTATATCCCCATCTTAAAAATAAAGCGTGCGGAACTAACGGCAATTTCTCAACTTGATGCTCCAATTAAAAGTAAAATCTTGCCGCTATTTGAAATTGAGCCGGTGGCCCTCGATCCTGATACTGATGAACCAGATAAAACATACAACGAGTTATTGGATGGTTTCGACAAGAAAATCTCATCTAGTTGTTCTGGGATATCATATATCTATCTGGATGGACTATGGATTGATGAAAGATTCATAGATTCGGGGGATATCTATCCGATTGAAAATGCTATCAATCAGCTGAGGGCTGCTGGCATAAGGGTAGTGCCTGTGAGCTCACCGAGACGTAGTCAGAACTATTTATCTGCTATCGATAGACTCATTCAAGATGAGGTTTGTCTCAGATTAAATACTATAGATTTAGCTAACCCCCAGCTGATATCTTCGTACGTGACACGCTTAGGGCTACCTTTAAGCTCAGTTGATGTGGTAATTGACTTGGGAGATAATTATTCAGAGGAGGGATTCACGTCAGGTAATGATTTTGTTTTAGCAAAGGGATTAATCAATAATTTAAATTACTTAAATCAGTTCAGGAAGGTAGCTCTTGCCGGGGGGTCATTTCCAGTTGATCTAAGTAATATTCCATTAGGTGTTTTTTCACAACAACGTTACGAATGGATTTTATGGCAGCAGTTATATTCTAGTGGCGAGTTATCAAGGCCAGTTATTTATAGTGATTACGGCGTCCAGCATCCATATTACACTCGTCTCGCAACCCGTTTTCCAAGCGTAACTGCAAGTATTCGTTATACGGGGCATAATGATTTTTGGGTGTTCCGTGGCAAAGTGGCTAACCAATATGGCTATGAACAATATGGTGCTCACTGTCAGGCAATAGTTGCGCACGCAGAATACTCACAGCCTCATTTTTCATCAGGTGATGGTGATATTGATGCATATGCTGCGACTTATGCGCAATATTTATCAAGCCCGACTGGTAGTTACAAATTTGGTAGCCCAGAGGTTTGGCGTCGTATCGGTCAAAATCATCATATTACAAAGGTAGTTGACCAGCTCGCCACGATGTACGGCCTTTGAGGCTCTGGCGTACTAAACTTCTCAATTCATCGGTGCTCATTGCCTCGGCCAAGACATGCCATAAATATCTGCGTGGTTTGCTTTTAAAGCCACGCAGCATGCCTAATTTTTCTAAAGCATCTAACATTTCCTCTTTCCATAAAAGCATGCAAAGTGAAACTTTATCAATTTGATTGTTTATTTTATTTTGACGAACAGTCTCTAAATGAACAGCTTTTCTAGCACCTTCGGTGGCGATTTTTATTCCCCACCAATCAGGTAGCATTATGGTTGCCTCGCTGGCGTGGCATTCTGAGACAACAAGTGTGGCTTTATCCATAATTGAAGAATAAAAGCTCACTTGCTGTGGTAAACGTAATAAATTGTCGCTTTTACTCTTCAACTCATAACCATGCATCAAGCCATTGATTACTGTGATATCTGCCCGACTGGAACCCATGTTCATAACGAATTCGTCAATAACTAATGTATCAGGATCCTTATGATGTTCCTTAAGGATTTTTCTGTGGACAGCTTTTCTTACGTCAATATCTCTCATGTCATTAAACAACTATCAATTTTGCATGGTTTACGATTGATTGTGTCTGCGGCGCAGCACTCTAGTGATTTATACATCTTATAGCACGTTTTTTTTACTTAAAAAGGAAGATTAATCAAATTCTGAGGCTCCCAAATCCCTGCATAAAACCGCCCCTTTTTGCACAACTTTCAAGCTGCCATTAATCTTCTCTTAGGCCAGACCTGCCAAGGCTTAAGAAGCTACGCAAAAATGCAAAGAAAGACACTATTTTTGTGCGCGGGCGAGGCGGGGGAGCAGTCGCGCTCTTAAGGGGGTAGGCATACCCCTTTTATATCGCGAAAATCACCGTCAAAAATGAAGCGCTGTAACGCGTTCAGCGCTGTGGCTTGTGTTGGCGGGTAAATGCAGAGAGCCCCGCAGCGTGGCGCTGAGGGGCTCTGGTGAGATGAGGTGTGATCGGGGTTGGCGGGGGCTGGCGTCAGTCGCCGGCTTTTTCTTCAGCCAGGGCGTAAGGGTTGAACTGAAACACCTCAATGCCCAGCCAGTCGTTAACCGCCTTCAGCGATTCCATGATCGGGTAGAGTTCGTTGATTGCAAACACCCTGGCCGCTTTTACGATATCGCCGAGACCGCTGGTATTGTTGGGCATGACGCCCATCAGCTGAGGCGGTACGCGGTGGATGGCCAGCATGTCATCTCGCGTAGCGTCTTTGATCCCTGTGAATTCATCCTTCGCAGCTATCTGGCTGAACGGCAGGATTTGTAAGCCGTCCTTTTTACCGCCGGCGGCGTAGACAAACAGGTTTTTAAACGCGCCGCCGCCGCGCGCGTCTTTAAGTGAGCGCTTCAGCTTTTCAACGTCTGCCGTGTTTGCCACGGGATCGGTGAGATACACAATCACGCCGGCGTGACTGCCGTTGATGTAGTAATTGCGTCGGAATAGCGTGGCCTCGCCGTTTAGCATGATGGACTGAAGCGCGGACATATACTCCGGTGCGCCGTAAATCTCCTGGTGAATGCTGGCGTTTCGCAAGTGGAATACCTTCCCTGGTTCAAAAGCGTAATCCTCCTGGTAGTGGGTCACAAACCAGTACTGGTCGAGATCCACACCGCGCCGGGTGTATTTCGCCAGCGAATGCTTAAGCTTCAGCGGCTGGCCCAGTCGATTATCACGCCGCTCAAGATAGGCATCGCCGAACACCAGATAATCCATTACAAAAGCGCTCGCGTCCTGACGTGAAAGCAGCGGGTGCGGCTTAAAGCACGACATAATTACATTGCGTTTAAAGACCAGCGGCGACTCATGGTGAACCGCGCCGGCCAGCAGGCGGGCAAGTCCGTAAGGGCTAATCGGCGGTTCATACCAGCGCCCATTGCTGGCGCACTCCATACAATCCTGAAGGTCGCGCTTATCCATGATCGATGTGGGTTCGCCAAAGCTGAACGATTCCAGCGCCTCGATCGGTTCGGCCATCTCAGCGGCAGGTTGGCTGTTTGCTGGCGTGGTGGTTGTGCTTAACGTCTTTTTATTCCTGCGGCTCATGGTCAAAATTCCTCAACAAAGCTGTCTTTGCCGCTGCCGGCGTCATTGCCCAGCGGTTCATTCTGAAGTGCGTGCATCGTTGCCCAGGCTAAATCGCCATGACTGCTGCCGCGCGTACGGTCTGATGCGTAAGAGGTCTGGCCGCTCTGCGTGACGAATTTGCGGATGGTCATGAAGCTGCTGACGATATCCATCATGCCGGCGTCATATTCAAAGCGGCCGGCGCGGATAACCATCTGCGCTTTGAGTACCAGCTGGCGTTTAACAGCCGGGGTATACAGGTGCATCTGCGCAGCGGGGAAGAACTTCAGCACAAGCTGATGTACCGCCGCGCCAATGCCGGTGCCGTCTATATCGATGTGCTGCACGTTGTACATGCGCGTGAGGCGCTCAATGAATTTCGCCTGCTCTTCAAACTCCATCCCGCGCAGCTGGTGACGTTCAATTACGCGGAATTTGCCGCCGGGAACCAGTGGCGGGGATAGCACGACAAGCCCGGCGCTGTCACCTTTGTCACTGCTGCCGTTGGGATCGTAGCCAATCCAGACCGGGCGGCTGGCGAGTGGTCGCGGGGCGTAGGGGTTCCAGTCAGGCCATATACCGCTGTAACCATCCACGCCGCAGCCAATCAGGGCGTTGTAGTTAAACGCACGTTCGCCGGCGACAACGAATTTACACATGTAAAGGTTGTCGAAATCTTCATCGCTGTTTTCGCTGCGGATCTCTTCCAGGTCGATGAGCGGGAAGCCCTGATCGATAACGTCCTGCACGGTAACAATCTGCCGCCAGATGTTGTCACCGCACAGCACGCCGTTCTTCAGCGCCTTGTGTGACAGGTCAATCTGCGCCTGCTTGCTCTTTGGCTTGCCCTTGTTGTACAGGTCGCCATTCCAGAATTTATAGGCTTCGTGCTCTTCTCCGGACGGGGTAGAAAAGTAAGTGCGGCGCAGGCCAACCTGCGTTGCCATACCGGCGGCGACTTTACGCAGATTGAGGAAGTTGGCGACCCAGAACGCCTCATCAAAGTACAGGTCACCGGTATAAGACTGCGCGGTTGCGGCTGAGGTGCCGAGAAAATAAAGCGTTGCGCCGTTCGACAGAATGATCGCATCGCCGCCCTTCAGTTCTACGCCGATACTGCGCGCCAGGAAAATAATGAATTTCTTGAACTGAAACGCCTGCGCACGCGATGCAGACAGGAATATCTGGTTAGTGCCTGTTTCCAGCGCACGCAACAACGCTTCCCGGGCAAAGTACCAGCTTGCGCCTATCTGGCGGCTTTTCAGAATAAAGCGGTTACGCAGATTGCGCTGTTTGTACCAGCGTTTCTGATGCTCAAACAGCGATTCCAGTACCAGAGTGCGCAGCTCAGTGATCTGCTCAGCCGTGAAATGGTTCTTGGGCGTCTTTTTCTTCTGTTCCTTGTCCTGCTCCTTCCTTTCATCCCGCGCAAGGCGCGCCAGCTGCCGGCCAAGCAGGTCAATCGTCTTGAAGTCGTGCGCGCTTAAATCCTCTTTTTCAATAAGACGCAGATAGCGTACGTCGGTGCGCTCCAGCGCGCGCTGAATTGGCGTGGATTTATCCCATTCATCGCGGCGGCGCCATGAATAGAGCGTGTTCGCCTTCACCCCAAGCCGCTGCGCGATTTGGGGGATGCTGTATGCCTGCCAGTAAAGGGCTTTGGCTTCTGTGCGGGGATCGGATGCTGTTTTCATGGGTACAGGCTATCGCGCCCGCGCGAGGTCGAATATCGCTGGTGATTGTCGCTGACGCCTCACAAATGCCTTATGTGGCGCGGCTTTACCGGGTTGCGGAAGATAGGGGCACAGGGTGAAAGAGCCTTAGTCAACCGGAGCAAACAGAATGCCGAAGTCAAAAAAATTCCGCGTAGCCGTGGAGGGTGCAACCTGTGATGGCCGCGTGCTGGAACGTCAGCACATTCAGGAAATCGCGGACACCTATAACCCGCAGGTTTACGGCGCGCGCATCAATCTTGAACACCTGAAGAGCCTCAGCCCTGACAGCACATTCCGCATGTATGGAGACGTTGAGGCCGTTACCGCTGAAGAAATCAAAGAGGGGCCGCTTGCCGGCAAGCTGGGCCTGTATTCCGTTATTGATGCCACTGACGATCTGGTGACGCTGAATAAGTCCCGTCAGAAGGTTTACAGCAGCATTGAGTTCAATCCGAAGTTTGCTGATACCGGCAAAGCCTACCTGATGGGGCTGGCCTTCACGGACAGCCCGGCCAGCCTCGGTACTGAAATGCTTCAGTTCTCTGCGCAAGCGGCCGTTAACCCGCTCGCGTCCCGCAAGACCAGCGCTGATTGCTTTTTCACGGAAGCGATCGAAACCGCGATTGAGTATGAAGCGGATGTGCCACAGCAGGAAAACGGCAAAAAATTCTTCAGCAAAATTAAAGACCTCATCACCGGCGGTGAGCGGCGCTTCTCAGCCGAAACAGGCGAAATCCGCCAGGCCGTTGAGCTGGTCGCCGAATCTCAGGGGCAGCTACTTGACCGCGTTGAAGAGCTGAGCCAGCAGCAGAGCGGCATGGCGAAGGCAGCGGACCTTGAAAAGCTCACCAGTGAACTGGCCGATCTGAAAACGCAGCTGGCGTCACAGGATGGCAGTTTCAGCCAGCGTCCCCCGTCTTCAGGCGGTAACGGCGTGGATGCATCACAGCTTGCTGACTGCTAATCCGGCAGCCAGGTAAACCGAAAAAAACCGATTAAGGAATAGTGAGATGAAATTAGAAACCCGCAAGCTGTGGGATGGTTACAGCCAGCGTCAGGCTGAGCTTAACGGCGTGTTGCCTCATCATGTTGACAAACATTTTGCGATTGCGCCAAGCGTATCGCAGACGCTTGAAGATAAGGTGCAGCAGTCCAGTGACTTCCTGAAACAAATTGGTATTTACCCTGTTTCCGAGCAGGAAGGCGAAAAGCTGGGATTAGGCGTGGGTGGCCCGGTTGCCAGCACTAATGCCGGCAGCACCACACGCCGTGACCCGCGCTCAGTTCACGCGCTGGACAGCGATAAATATCGCTGCGAGCAGACCAACTTTGACACCTTCATTTCTTATGCGCAGCTGGATATGTGGGCCAAGTTCCCTGACTTTCAGAAGCGCATTACCAATCAGCTGGTCAACCGCCGTGCGCTGGATCGCATCATGGTCGGCTTCAACGGTACGAGCCACGCGGATAAATCAGACCTGACGGCTAATCCGCTGTTGCAGGATGTGAACATCGGCTGGCTTCAGAAATACCGGGCCAATGCGCCGCAGCGCGTAATGTCTGGCGTCACCCTGACCAGCCGTGATGAGTCAAACAAAGTCATTGCTAAGGGCGACTACAGCAACCTTGATGCGCTGGTTTATGACGCCACAGGCTCACTGCTCGATGAGTGGTACAAAACCGCACCCGATCTGGTGGTCATTACTGGCCGCAATATCGTTACGGCTCGTGAGTATCCCCTGATTAACGGCATCAGCGACAACAATCCGAACAGCGAAGCGCTGGCCGGTCAGTTGATTGTGTCGCGCAAGTCGATTAACAACCTGCCAACGCTCATTGCGCCGTTCTTCCCTGAACACGCCATGCTCGTGACCTCGCTGCGTAACCTGTCGATTTACTGGCAGGAGGGTAAGCAGCGCCGGATGTTGAAGGAAGAGCCTGAGTACAACCGTATTTCGACTTACGAGTCATCTAACGATGCCTACGTGATCGAAGATTACGGCTACGGCTGCCTGATCGAAAACATCACCTGGGCAGAAGCTGCCGCAGGTGGCGAGTAATTCACGCTGAGCCGCCGGGTTAACCCCGGCGGACTGGGGGAACCATGCTGACACCTGCACGCCGCCATTTTGAATCGGTAATGGCGCAGAACCGCGGCACTGCCGCAAATACGCTGGCAGACCTGACGGCCTATGAGCAGATGCTTCACCGCCTGCGCATCGATAAAAACCGTTTTAAGGGCATTCAGAACAACAAACTTAAGGCGGACTCCAAAGCCGAAGCCCTGCCGAACTATCAGGGCTGGGTAGATGGTGTGCTGGCATCTGACAGCGGTCAGGCTGATGAGGTGCTGACCACGGTCATGCTGTGGAATATCGATGCCGGCAACGTGGCGGAGGCGCTGCGCATTGGTGAGTACGTAATCCGTCATCACCTCTCGATGGGCGACAACTTCCAGCGTTCAGCGGCAGTGGTGCTGATAGATGAGGTTTGTGATCCGGTGCTGGCCCACTTTAAAGCCAGCCTGTCTGATGTGCCCGTCAGTGTCGATTTGCTGAAGGCGCTGGATGGCCTTACGGCGAATGAAGATGTGCCGGAACCGGTGCGCGCGAAGCTGTGGAAGTGCATCGGCTACACCCTTCGCACCAACCCCGAAACGTTGTTTGAGGCGCTGGAATATCTGCGCAAAGCCATTGCGGAATTCAGCGACATTGGCGTTAAGCGCGACATCGACATTCTTGAGCGCTTAGTGAAAAAAGCCACAGCGAATAAGCCTCAATCCACTGAAGAGTCCGGCGGTGGTGGTGAAAGCGGCGCTGAAATCCCGCGCTCAGCGGTAACTGCTATGACGGTGATTGGGAGTGAAGATCTGCCGCTGGCTGATGGTCCGGTAGTGCTCAGCTCAGAATCGGGTAACACAGCGGCAGAACTGACCATGACCGATACGGGTGTCAGTGACATCCCTGTGCCGTCAGTGGCCGATTCTGGCGGGGCAGAAGGAACCGTGTCAGCTGTGGATGATGCAGCGAAGCCGCTGCCGGCAAATAAGGTCAGACGTGGCCGTCCTGCAGGAGCTAAAACCGCCACTGGCAAAGCAAAAACCGGCGCGGCTGCGGCTAAGAAAACGGCCGGCGCGGCAAAATCCAGAACCGGCGCGGCTAAAACCTCAAAGCCGTAGTAACGAATGTGCCCCCGCGCACCGGGCGGCACGACTGAGATGATCAGCAATGCTGCATCATTGCAGCCGTCCACCGCCCGAACCATGAGAGAAAAGCAATGAGCTTTGTAGCCCGTAAAGACATCAATCCGCCTGAGAGTGACGCGCCGGATATCAATGACGGTGCGGTGACGGTGAAGGCCGGCGCATTCTGGCCTGAAATCAGCCTGGCGAATCTGCGCCAGTCGATGCGTCTCAACGGACTGGTGACAACGGAGAGGCTTCAGCACAACGCCCGCGAAGCGGTTCGCAGCGTCACGCGTCAGCTGGCTGACTGGAAAGCAGGGCAGGAAGCGGGCGGCTTCACCGCGCTTGAGAGCGTGCCGGCGGACGACATCGACGGCCAGTCAGCGCTGGTTTACTGCTATCAGCGCGCCGTGTATTGCACGACCAAAGCGCTGCTGACTGAAGGTTATCGCGATGTGGATACAACAGGGCAGGGAGAGAAGCACGCGGCGGCGTTGACCTCTCAGATTGACACGCTCTGGCGCGATGCGAATTGGGCAATTCGCGACATTCAGGGCAGCGGGCGCGGGCTGGCGGAGCTGGTCTGATGAAAGTAAAGGCGCTACAGGGCGATACGCTGGATTTGATTTGTCAGCGCTATTACGGCCGCACGCGGGATGTTACTGAAGCGGTGCTGAAAGCCAATCCGGGGCTGTGCGAAACCGGGCTTTTTCTCTCTGCCGGGCAGTTAATTTTTCTGCCGGATATCGATCCGGCACCACAGGCGGAGACCGTGCAGCTATGGGACTGACCATGGACAGGCTTGTGTCGTTTCTCTCCTATCTTCCTTCGGCGTTTCTCACGTCGCTGGGGCTGCTGTCTCTGACGCAGTGGGCAACGCTGATTGGTGTGGTGCTGGGCATCCTTACTTATCTGCTGAACCGCCGTCATAAGCAGCGTATTGAAGCAGAGGAGCAGAAGCGAACAGCCATTTTTAAAGAGATGGCGGAGCGTGCCACACAGCACGATTTGCCGGAAGTGGCCTGTGCGATGCAGGAAATAGCGATGCAGGAAACGAGGCGCAAAACCGTATGAGCGTGAAACGTAAAGCTGTGACCTGCGCCGTAACGGTGATCATCGGACTGGTCGGCGTGAATTACGCCGGCGAAATCCGCACCAGTCAAACCGGGCTGGCGCTGATTGGTAACGCCGAGTCCTGCCGCCGCGATCCGTATGTCTGCCCGGCAGACAAGCTGACGGCGGGTATTGGTTCGACTACGGCGATAAATCCGCGCCATCTCTACAGCGATGATGAGATTGCTCAGATGTGGGTGGAGGACATTAAAACGGCGGAACGCTGCATAAACCGCAATTTTAACGGCCGTCAGATGAATCAGAACCAGTTTGATGCCATGACCTCTGCGGCGTTCAACATGGGCTGCCTCAATCTTATCTGGTACACGGACAGGGTAAGCGGTCAGCGGCTTAAAACCACATTGTGGCGCAAAGCGCAGGCCCGTCAGTGGGATGCGATGTGCGGGCGGTTGCGGGACTTTGTCAACGCCGGCGGCGTGAAACTCGCGGGGCTGGTGAAACGCAGGGATGCAGAGGCGAAGCTTTGTCTTACACCGGAGGGTTTATGAGTCAGTTCAGGATAAACCTGGCCGTGATTCTGTTGATCCTGACCGTGCTGGCCAGCGCGGCGGCGGGCTGGGGTTTTCTGGAAAACCAGAAGGTTAAAGCAGACCTCAGCCAGGCGAAAAAAGATATCGACAGCGCTGCCACCGTGATCAGTAACGTGCAGCACACCCTGACCATTTTTAACCAGATTTCAGCGGAGCGGGCTCATGAAAAAGAATCTGATCGTCAGCAGGGAGAGCGTGACCGTGCGGCGCTGCGCGCATCTGTGGCGGGTGACCGTTGCGCTGCTGAGCCTGTGCCTGATGATGCTCAGCGCCGGCTGTTCGAAAAAGCAGATCGTTTACGTGCCCGCGCAGTGTCCGCGCCTGCCGGCGGAGCTCTTGCAGGCGACGGCAGTGCCTGAACCTCGCATGACCGGCCCGCGTCTGTCGTGGGGTGAGTCGCTGGAATGGAACGATGCGCTGCTGGACGCTCTCGACAGCGCGAATAAGGACAAAGCCGCACTGCTGAAGGCAGACGGCATCAGGGCGGGGGCGTCATATGTTAAAGGCTGATCTGCTCAGGACAATGATCGTGGCGTTTCAGCCGTGGTTTAAAGACAACCCTGACCGGCTGGAAGTTTATGCGACCAGTGGTAAAGTCAGCGCCGGCGGCGCGGCTTCAGCGTCATACCGTTATGACTTTGAGCTAAACGTGCTGGCGATGGATTACCCCTATGATCTCGACAGTCTGACCGTACCAATCCTGGCATGGGCGCGCCGGCATCAGCCTGAGTTACTACTGAATCCGGAACGGCGTCGCGAAGGCATCAGGTTTGAGGCTGAAATCCTGAACAACGATACAGCCGATGTGCTTTACACCATCAAAGCGAGCGAAATGGTGATTGTCACCTTCGGGGCAGATGGCCGGGCGCAGGTGAAACACCGTGATGAGCCTGTTAACGGAGACATGTTCCCGCAGGGCGATCCGTGGTCACTGGTGGCGATTGATGAGACGGAGGGCGGGTTAAATGGCTGATGTACTGATGTTTCACGAGCTGGACGCCATTATCCGGGACGTGCTCGGTGTTACCAGACCAACCACACGCCGCAGCATGGCCCGCCGGATCGCTGGCGACATTCGCCGCAATCAGCAGAAGCGTATCGGCCGGCAGAAAAACCCGGACGGTTCGGCCTATAAAGCACGCCGGAAAAAGAAAATCGGCACGCAGGGCGGCATCCGTTTTCTGTGGAAAGGTGAAACCCGCAGCCTGCGCAACTGGCGGCACAGCCGGGGGCGATATGGCGACCGTATGATCACCGGTTTTGATGAAGAGCGCGGCGCAATCCGCTCATTTTTGCGGGAGGACATTGAGCGCTATCTCAGCGTTGACCTGCGCCGCAGCGAGAAAACCAAAACCAGGCCTGATCCTATGTTCCGCCGGCTGCGACAGGCGCGTTTTATGAAGGCGAGTGCGTATCCGGATGCGGCGGTTGTGGGCTTTTCCGGCCGTGCTGCAGCGATTGCACGCGTGCATCAGGAAGGCATGAGCGACAGGGTTTCGCACAACGCCACCGCCCGCTATCCGCAGCGTCAGCTGCTGGGGCTGACGGCGTCGGATCTGGATGCGGTGGCCGATGCCATTACCGATGCGCTTAAGGGGGCCAGGTGAATGAGTTAACCCTGGCTGAATTAAGCCGGCTGCTGATGAACATCATCCGCATCGGGACCGTCATTGAGGTGGATTTAGTTATGACCGTGGCGCGCGTACAGACGGGCGGGCTACAGACGGACTGGATCCGGTGGGGCGCTGATCGCGCCGGCGAAGCCGTAACGTGGTGGGCTCCGTCTGTAGGGGAGCAGGTTGTGATACTCGCGCCCGGAGGGGCGCTGGAAAATGCGGTGATCGCCTTCAGCCTTTACAGCGATTACGCGCTGCCGCCGGACAATGCCAGCAAAACGGAGGTGAGGCGCTATCCGGACGGGGCCAGAAAAAGCTATGACCCGGCTCAGGGATTACTGAGTCTGCTGGCAATGAAAGCGGGCCTGATTGATATGAGCGGCACGCTGACGCTCAATGTTGGCCGCCTCGTTATCAACGCGGGTGAAACCGTCATAAACGGCGAGGTCGTGCAGGGTGGCGGCCAGATGAGTTCAAACGGCGTGGTCGTCGATAAACACGGACATAAGGGCGTTAAATCCGGCACTGATATTTCTGGAGATCCGGTATGAGCACTAACTGGCAGGGCATGAGCAGTGAAGACGGCTCAGCGCTCGACGATGAAGCGCATCTGCATCAGTCGGTAAGTGACATTCTGCTGACGCCGGTGGGCTCCAGGGTGATGCGCCGCGAATACGGTTCGGAAATCTTCACGCTGATTGACCAGCCGGATAACGCGGTGACGCGGCTCAGGCTGATGTCAGCGGCGTGCATCGCGCTCTGGCGCTGGGAACCTCGCCTGACGCCGGTTTCTGTGGTCGTTAAAACCACGGCTCAGGGCGCAGTGCAGATGAACGTTAAATCACGCCGTACCGATACTTCATCAACCATTTCAACTGATATCACGCTGAAGGAAGGGCAATGAGCGGAGTCATCGACTTATCACAGCTGCCGGTGCCGCAGGTCGTTGAGGTGCCGGACTTTGAAGCGCTGCTGGCTGAGCGAAAAGCGTATTACGTTTCGCTATTTCCTGAAGCGCGACAGGCGACCATCGCACGCACGCTGGAGCTGGAATCTGAGCCGGCGCTCAAGTTGCTCCAGGAAGGATGCTATCGCGAAATCCTGCTGTGCCAGCGCATCAACGAGGCGGCAGTAGCGGGCATGGTGGCGTTTTCAACCGGTACGGATCTGGACAATCTCGCGGCCAACAACAACGTGACGCGCCTGACCATTACGGCGGCAGATACCTTATCCGTGCCCCCTACTGATGCAGTGATGGAGGATGACAGTGATCTGCGGCTGCGCGTGCCGGCGGCGTTTGAAGGCCTTTCGGTTGCCGGGCCAACTGCCGCTTATGAGGCACATGCGCGCAGCGTGGATGGCCGCGTGCTGGACGTGTCAGCGACAAGCCCCAGCCCCGCCGTAGTTGTCCTGACTGTGCTGGCGCGCGCGGGTGACGGCACACCGCCTGACGATTTACTGAGTGCAGTGAATGTTGCGCTAAACGGTGAAGCCATTCGCCCCGTTGCCGATCGCCTGTCTGTGCAGGCGGCCGTTATCAGTCAGTACCAGGTCAAAGCGAAGCTGCACCTCTTTGATAACGTAGCCGGCGCGCCCTGCCTTGAGGCCGCAAATAAGGCTATGGCTGCGTACATTACCGAACAGCGCAAGCTCGGGCGAAGCGTGCGCCGTGATTCGTATAGCGCCGTGCTGCGTGTAGCGGGTGTCGATTGGGTAGAGCTTCAGGAGCCAGCCGCGGATCTGATTTTTGACCGCACGCAGGCTGGTTACTGCACGGCGGTATCCGTTGAGATAGCGAATGATGAGGTACTGGCATGACCGTAAAAAACAGCCTGCTTCCGCCTTCCGCTACTGAGACAGAAATCCGCCTGGCTGAAGCGCGCAGCGGTCTGAGTGCGCTGGCCGTGCCGCTGCGTGATATCTGGAACCCGGACACCTGCCCGGTTTCGCTGCTGCCCTATCTTGCGTGGTCGCGTTCGGTTGATCGCTGGGATGAGAGCTGGACGGAGGCGGTTAAGCGGCAGGTGGTGAAGGATGCGTTTTACATCCATCGCCGTAAAGGAACCATCAGCGCGATCCGGCGCGTGGTGGAGCCGTTCGGCTTCCTGATCCGCGTCATTGAGTGGTGGCAGACAAATGAAGCGCCCGGTACGTTCCGGCTTGATATTGGCGTGCAGGAACAGGGCATCACAGAAGAAACGTATCAGGAGCTGGAAAGGCTTATCAGCGACGCGAAGCCATGCAGCCGGCATCTGCTGGGGATGTCAATAAATTTGCAAAGCAGCGGGAAGACCTATCTCGGTGCGTCAGCGTATGACGGTGATGACCTCGCAGTTTATCCCTACACCCCTGACATTATCTCCGTCAGCGGCCCGGCATATGCCGGCGCGGCGGTTCACGTAATCGACCTGCTGGAAGTGGGACCATGACACAGAAATTTTATGCAATTGTGACCAACCTCGGCGCGGCGAAGATTGCCAACGCCGTTTCGCTCGGCACCAAGCTGAGCATTACGCAGATGGCCGTTGGCGACGGCGGCGGCACGCTGCCAACCCCGAACGCCAGCCAGACAAAGCTGGTCAACGAGGTCCGCCGCGCGGCGCTTAACTCGCTGACTGTGGACGAGAACAACAGCAGCCAGATTATTGCCGAGCAGGTGATCCCGGAAACTGAAGGCGGGTTCTGGATCAGGGAAATGGGGCTGTTTGACGCTGACGGCACGCTGATAGCAGTCTGCAACACGGCCGAGACCTACAAGCCGCAGTTGCAGGAAGGCAGCGGCCGCACGCAGCGCCTGCGCATGATGATCATCGTCAGCAGCACGGATGCGGTAACGCTCAAGGTAGACCCGTCCGTTGTGCTGGCGACCCGGCAATATGTCGATAACGCTGTCGTTAAGGTGAAAGCTTACGCTGATGGCGTGATGGAAAAGCACGTCAAGAGCGCTAATCCGCATACTCAGTACCCTTTAATCAGCAACGCGCTGAAAGAATTGGCCGATGCGGGTTTACTGCCTGATGTTCTTAAAAACCTCGGTTTAACAGAAAAGTTTTCCGGCAGGTTTATTGACCGGAAATTATTCACCACGCCGGGCAATATCTCCTACAAGCCCACTCAGGGCACAAAGCGCATCAAGATTATCCTCACGGGCGGTGGCGGGCGTGGATACGGCTTCCTCGGGTGGGGGTCAAACTATACATCGCGTGGTGCAGGAGGCGGGGCTGGAGGGACCGTGATCGCCTGGCTCAATGTCGATGACACGAAAACGTATGCGGGGGTAGTGGGTCGGGGTGGAGATGACACAGTGACACCAACAAGCACTACTTTTAATGGCACTCTGACTGCCGGAAATGGATCTTCTCCAGCAACGGGCGGTGATGGGGGCCGGGGCGGGCTGGCTGTTGGTGGGGACCTGAATATTCAGGGCGGTGATGGCAGTGATGCGCCTGGCATTATTTCTGACACCACGAACGTCTATCGAGGCGGGTCCGGGGATGGCGGTGTCAGCTACTGGGGCGGTGGCATTCGCTCAGGGGAATCAACAAACACGCTCCGTCAGGCTGGTTACGGGTCTGGCGGTGGCGGAGCAATTCGTTCGACACCGTTTGTCGGCAATTTTGGTTGTCACGGTGTGATTTATCTTGAGGAGTACAGCTGATGAAAACGTATGCCCGCATTGAAGAACAGCGCGTCGCGGAGATCGTGTCACTGGATGTTAAGCCGGAAAAGCTCTATCACCCTTCGCTGGTTTGGGTGGATATCAGCGCGCTTGAGACGCCGCCGGACGTTAATTTTATCTATCGCGATGGCGTGTTCACGGCGCCAGTGATTGAAGCCGAGGATCTCGTTTATCTTGCGGCAAGCCGGCAGGCTGCTGAAATGGAGGAGGCCAGCCGGTTAATGGCACCCTTGCAGGATGCAGTAGATATCGGCAAAGCAACGCAGGAGGAAATCGACCGCCTCAATGAGTGGAAAGAATATCGCGTCATGCTGAACCGGATTGATACCACGAAAGCCCCGGATATTGACTGGCCTCAAAAGCCCGCCTGAGATAAAGCCCGCACAATAGCGGGCTTGTTTGTTACTGAAGTTTCTGCGGCCATAAGATGGCCGGCGCTTCCTCCACTTTCACCGTCTGCACTTCCCGCACGTATTTCATCTATGCCACGGGTCAGGCTTTACGAGGTATGAGATAACTTGACAGCCAGCCCGGTAATTCACCCCCAGTCTGGACATTATGAAATCTTATCTTTAGGCTTATTTCATCATTGATGTCAGGGAAACGATATGGATACGACGGAGCAGTTGGACGGGAAGTATTTTTTTGATGGAATGAGCGTTGATAAAGATGAGCTTTTATTCTGGCTCATACTGGATGAGTTCAGGAAGAAATTCACCGGCATTACGGATATTGTTGCTGTCGCTTCCATGATCGCCAGCGTGCCATTTGTGCCTGTCAGTGGCAAGCTGGATGCGCGCAGGGCAACGAGCGGAACCAGTCCTCTATCCCTGGCAAGCCGGATGCTTATTCGTCAGCGTTTCAAAAATCCTCATCGTACAATCACCTGGTCGAAAATGTGGCGTGGTGAGTGGGCCTACACAACCAGTATGGGTGCGTATATAGGTCGCTGGGTGCCGTGGATAGGCGCGGTCATAACCATGTATGACCTTTCGATGATTGCTCATGCCGTAGTCAGGCGTTACAGGCTGATTACCGGGGAATAGGGATAAATCCGTCATGGATAAAGCTAAACAGGTTCGCACTCTGGTTGAAAAATACTTCTGGAACATGCCCGATGATGCTTCGCTAAGTACCGGAAAAATGAGCGTATTACCGGAAGAAGCCAGCGACTTTATTAATGAATACGCAGAAAGTCTGAAAATCGATATGACCGGCTTTGACTTTAACCGTTATTTCCCCAATGAAGGTTTTCGATTTCTCCCTAATGCCTTATTACCGAGGCATTTACGCACTGAGCATCATGCGCCTGCTGAACTCACCGTTAAGATGCTCATAACTTCTGCTGAAGCGGGGCGCTGGCTATATCCCTGACGGCTTTCTCTCTTATTTCAGGATATCCGAGGGATACAGAGAACGCGGCAACGAGAGCTTACAGATAGCGTAGCGCGGCGTAAAAAAGCCCGCAGACAGCGGGCCTCTTCATCACACGTTAATCATGCTAAGCACGTCGCCGGCCGTGATGCTCCCCAGCCCTTCGCGAATGTCCTCGCTTTGTTTTTTCAGCGTGAGCGTGAACTCAATTTTTTGCGCTTTGCCGTCCTGCATAAATTCGGTACGGTTTTCGCGGATGCTGGTAATGGCAAACATGCCGTAAATCGTGCCGGTGCCCTCAATTAACGGCCATGCCTTGCCGCCGTAAGCCATAGTGCGCAGCGCGCTCAGTGAAACATCGCCGCCGGTTATTTCGGGGTATAGCGTGCCGGTAAGCGTGATCGTATCCTCTCCCGCGCCGATATACTGCCATTTTGCGGATTTTCCAACCCGGTCATTCTTAACGTGGCGGAAGTCCGTCTGCTGCTCCAGCGACTGATAAGGCGCTGTCTGGCGCATGAAAACGAACATGCCATAAATCATCATCATAATTTCACCTATTCTCTGTCGCGCAGCTGTGAGCGGCGGCGGTTATCACGTTCACGCAGCAGGCCGTCAAGCTCCCGGCGCACAGCGGATGCCAGGCTCTTTTCATCCATTTTTGCGGATTCATAAAAATTAACTGTCAGGTTGATGACATCGCCGCCGGCCGCCGCGCTGATAGCTGCCGAAGTCAAACCGTCCGCTTTTGACCGTCCTGCAGGAGTGATCGGAACCGGCATCGCGGCCGAAAGCGCCCGTGTTGGCCATGTCGCGATGCTTCGCACCATGTCGCCCACTCGCTGGGTAATTCCGGCCGTGCTCGATGCGGAGGCATTTACGACAGGTTCACGCCAGTCACCTACAACCGGCATGACCGGCGGGTGATCTTTAAAGACGATTTCGCCCAGCTTGTTGGGATCGCGTGCGGCTGCGCTGACCTCACTGGCGCTGTCGCCGGCGGATTTTTTCTTCTTCGGCGCGTTGGTGCCTTTTAAGGCGTCATAGCTGGACGCTGCGGATGCAGGGGAAGCAGGTGAGGTCGCCGGCGGCTTGGGAGGTGCATTCTGCACTGCCGCTGCAACGGTAGATGCCGGCACGGGATTCCATGCCTGTGCGACCATTTTATTCTGTTTATCATCCCAGACGTACATCACCGGGGCTTTGGGTTTGGCCGGCACAGCGGCATCCATTGCGCCAGCTACCTCTTTGGCCGCATTTGCCGCTTCCGGTATGGCACCCAGCTTTTTCAGCAGCCAGCCGATACCCTCTGCCACTTTGAGGATAACGCCGAGCACGCCGGACACGGCTGTGCCAACAACCACGCCGAACGTCTGGCCGGCCTCGGTGCATTTTTTCAGGGTTTCAGCGGAAGTGTTCACCGGTTCGAACAGGCTTTTAAACCAGTTCCACACGCCGCCTACAGCGTTGCCGATCCCGTCAAAAACCGGCATCAGACCCGCGAACGCTGCGCGAACGGGCGCAAGTCCGGACAGCAGGCCATCAAAGAACCCACCAAAAAAGGCTTTGATCGGGCCCCAGAATTTCCAGATAAGCAGGCCTGCGCCTACGATAGCCGCTGCAATTAAACCGACAGGGCTCAGCAGGAGGCTGAAACCGCCGCTCATGACGCTGATAGCGCCGCGCGCAATGGCGGCAAGCCCGGTAAAGTCGCCCGCCAGTGCGCCCAGTGCTGCACGCACAACCGTGGCAATACCGCTGAATCCACCACTGACAAGCGACATAGCGCCACGCGCCACGTTTGCCAGTCCGGAGAAGCCGCCAGTGATAAAGCCAAACGCTTTGCCCGCCACGTTCATCAGTCCGGAGAAGCCTCCCGCGCCGCTCAGCAACGTCAGGCTGAGACGAAGGGCTGCCATCGGTACGAGTACTGAACCTACGGTCAGCGCCAGCGCGCCAAGCGTGGCAAGCGTAACGCCGATGATTGCCGCTACCTTCATCAGCGCCGCCACTACTGCCGGGTTTGCTTCAGCCCAGGCGCGGAAACTCTGCGTGATACGGGTGACATAATTAATAACGCTCAGCGCCGGGCCGCGCAGCGTTTCGCCCAGGCTGCTGAAGCTGTTATTCATTGCAGCTTTGGCAATCAAATATTTAGCAGAAACAGAGTCTTTATTGATATCTGACTCCCGGCGCATGGATCCCTTCGAGGCTTCGCCGTTCACCAGTTGTAACTGGCGGTAGAGCTCGGGCAGGTTATTGGCTAATTTGGCTGCGTCGTCACCAAATTCTTTGCCAAAAATCTGCGTGAGTACTGACGTTTGTTTATCCGGGCTGAGCTTCTTGGCGGCTTCCAGAACAGTAATGATCGTCCCCATTGCGTCTACTGGCATAGCTTTCTGAATTTTTTCAGCGCTGAGGCCGATAGTATTTAGGCCGTCAAAAAAATTGTTGCTTTGCGTAGTCGCTATAGAGAGTTCGCGCACCATCGCATTTGTGGCGCTGGCGGCGATTTCCGGAGCTGCGCCAAGAGTCAGGAAGGTCGAACCCAGCGCGGCAGCCTTCCGGTAATCCAGCTTATCAGCAACCCCACCTACACGCTGAAGCACGTCGATAATGTCAGCGCCCTTTGATTTCGCGTTATCGTCCAGGTAATTCAGGGCATCGCCCAGCTGCTCAATATTCTGCGTAGGAACTTTATACAGGCCGGCTATTTTGCCGAGACTCTCCGCCAGTTCGCCCGCCGGCAGGTCAAAGGACGTGGCGGCCATGGCGGCGGTATTCGCAAAGCTCATCAGGTCAGCTTTCTGCTTCGCCCACGGATCGTCACCGTTAGAAACGCCCATGCGTGCGCCGCCGGCAACGAGTGCGGCGTAGTCCTGCGCGCCGTTTTCCAGCGGCAGCGTCTCACTCGCCGCTTTAATGGATTTTTGCAGGTCGTAATATTCTGCTGTGCGCTTGCCGTTGGCGTCACGGAGGTCGTTAACCTGCTTGGCTACGTCCTTCATGGCATCTTCCATGCTGGCATAGCTGATCAGTGACTTGGCTACAGGAGCTACGGTCACGGCGCCGGCGGCGATAGCTTTCATGCCGCCGCCGGTCAGGCTGTCGCGGCGCTCTTTTGCACGGTCGTAATTAGCCTGGGCGCGGCTGACGGCCGCCAGACGGCGCTGTTGTTCGGAAAGCTGGCGGTTGTATTCATCGGTGCGCCGGCTGATCTGCTCCGTGGCGCTGGCACCTGTTTTCAGTACGACGCCGTGACGCAGCATGGAGGAACTAAGCGCGCCAAGCTTGGCCTGCTCTTCATTTTGCGCGCGCGTGAGCTGTCGGATAGTTTCTGACTGCTGTTTAAGCGCCGCGGTCTGCTCATCGGTGCGCTGCTTGGCCGGGCCAAAGCTGTCACGCAGCTCTTTGGCTCTGGCTTTGGCTTCCCCTAATTGCTGAGTGGTTTTGCTGGCAGCGCGCGCGAGGCGGTCGAAACTCGATGCATTGCGCTCCATGCCTTTAAGGGAGGATTGTGTGTCACGGATTTGAGAGGCCAGCGCCGCAGCGCTTTTCTGTGCGGCGCTGGCGGGGCTGGTGAGCTTGTTTACCGCGTCAAAAGCGACGCGGATATTGAGATTGCGATCTGTCATTCTTCGCTTCCGCTACGGGCTACCGCGCGGGAATGCCAGTCCAGCAATTCATTCACCGGCATGGCATCAAACGCGGACGGCTGCCAGTGAAAGATAACGGCGATATCTGCGATCAGCTCATCGGTCAGTACCGCCGGACACGGGATTACGCGCCTTCCGCTTCGGTCGTGCTGGTCTCGGAGGATGGTGCCAAAAAATCGGCAACCTCTTTGGACAGTTCCGCGAAATCACGCACATCGAGCTGTGACACTTCCACTTCAGTCAGCGCCGGGCTGGTAACGCGCGGCAGCAGCTTAATCAGTGAATCAACGTCGCTGGTCATTACGTCATACAGCTTCAGTCCGCGCAGTGAGCCGGTCTGCTGCATGGCTTCGGTTACCGTGACCTCTTTTACTTCGCTGTTTTTACGAATGATTGGTTTTACCAGGGTGACAGGTTTACGCATTTCAGTTTTCCAATATAACCGGCGGCGGCCGCCGGTGAGTTAAGTTCAGAAAGAGGTTGTTACAGCCCGATATTGGCGCGGTGTTTCTCCAGAATATCCACACCGTCAACTTTCCAGATCATGTTGAGCAGGTCGATTTCAAACAGCTCATTCCCATCAACGGTGATCTTGCAGTAGGTATTTTTCAGCGTGTATTTGTGCTGAGTATTGTCCCCCTGTTTGGCTGTCCCCCAGTCCATTTCGGTGATACGTCCGCGCGTCTGAATCTCGCAGGCAATAGCCTCGCCGGTGGCGTCGTCAGAGTAAGAGCCAGCAAAGCGCAACTGCGTACCGTCGATGTTCGCACCGTAGGTTTTGAGCATTTCCACGGACAGACCGCCCATGGTCATTTCCATATCCAGCGCGCCGGCTTCAAAGCCCATGTGTACCGCTGCTGCGCCTACCATGCCCGCGCCCTGATAATCTTCGGTTTTGCGCGTCAGCTTGGGAGTGGTGATCTCTTCCGCCTGGCCGAGAAAACTTGCGCCGTTCAGGAAGGTGTTAAACAAAAATAATTTCTTAGGTAATGACATACGTTCCCCCGTTACGCAGAGAGCTGATCGAATACGGCAAAGTATTCGTCAGTAAATTCTTGAATCAGTCCCAGTTGCTCCAGCGGCGGGACCGGCGTGTATTTGTAGCGGATGGTTGCCTTGCCATCGCGCAGATCGGATGTGCCGTTGTCGTTTTTGTCATACCAGCAGCTGAAGCCGAGCAGGCGACCGGCCGTTACCAGTGCAGAACCTTTCTGATTGATGCCATCCACAATGTCTTTAACCAGAGTCGGCGTCAGCGGCTTATCGATATAGCTGAAATGCGCCTCCGCGATCATGTCCGCCAGAATCTGCGCGGTGCGGGTGTAGCTTTCAAAGGTGTAAATTTCCGCATCACAGGTACGTGAGCCCCAGAAGCGGAAGCCGTCGCGCTTAATTAGCGTGGTAATCCCCTTACTGTTGAGCTCGTCGGCATCGGTATCGGTGCCCTGAAGTGACCAGTAAACATCTGCGGAAATCCCCAGCACGTTATTGACCACCACGTTAGATAGCGTTTTATGCCATCCCTGATCGGCGTCGATTTTTGCGCGCAGGCCCACGGCATAAGCGGTGGCCGGGATGGTTTCATTTTTGGCCGTGGCAGAGTTATAGGCGATAAATTCCGGCCAGATAACCATCAGTTCACGCTGTGCAAATGTCTCGCGGTAGGTTTTAGCCTCAGCGATGGTTTTACAGCCGTAAGCGCTGACATAAGCGAAGGCGCGCAGCTTTTCGGCAATAACGCCAAGCTGAGCTGCGACAGCTTCTGAATCCAGCCCCGGAACGGCCAGCACGCGCGGTGTTTCACCCACGCTTGCCGGTGCTGAAAGCAGCGCAAACAGACCGGTGTAGCGACCTTCGGCGTTTACTCCGCCGATGATCAGCTGTTCCTGCGTCGGTTTGTTCTCTCCATCGGCAGAAACATAGGTTGATGCATCCGGTACGCGGATAACGATTACCTTTGGGCTGGCCTGGTCTGAAATGGCTTTTAGCGTGGTGTAAAGGGTGCCTTTTTGACCGGCTTTTCCCAGCACGCTGTTAACGCGGGTTATCAGCACCGGCGTATTTAACGGGAATGTTGCGGAATCGGCATCGTCCGCGATACAGACCACACCAATAGTTGATGTGTCGATATCGCGAATAAGCGTGCTGAGATCGGTCGTCTCCTTCGTCCTCACGCCGTGGTGATAAGTGTCGCTCATGGTCATTTTGCCTCTCGTTGATGAGTGACCCATCATCACCAGTTACCTTCTTCAGTTCACGCGCAGGCGGTTGTCACAGGCGGCTTACAACTGCTTTCGGCTGGCGTAACTCTCGCGCACGCGGGAGGATGCGACAGGGGGAAATTATGCTGAACATTCTTGATAACGATTTAACGCCTCGCCCGGCATTCCGACTGACAATCGACGGAAGCACGTCTGCCAGTCTTGATGCGCGCCTGATGTCGCTGACGCACACGGACAATCGCGGCTTTGAGGCTGACCGTGTGGAACTGACGATCGATGATTCAGACGGACTGGTATCTATGCCGGCTCGCGGCGCGAAAATCAGCGTAGCTTTCGGCTGGCAGGGCGAAGCGCTGGTCAGTAAAGGGCTCTTTGTCGTGGATGAGATAACCCATCAGGGGCCGCCGGACAGGCTGGTTATTACAGGGCGCAGTGCTGATTTCCGGGATGATTTCAACGTAAAGCGCGAGTACAGCTGGCATAACGTTACTGTGGGTGACGTTGTATCAGCAATTGCCGGCCGTTACAGGCTCAAACCGGCAGTCAGTGTGTCGCTGAAGGATATCGGCATCGACCATGCAGACCAGACCAGTGAATCTGACATCAGTTTTCTGACGCGCATGGCGCGCATGCTGGGTGCGGTCACAACCGTAAAAAATGGCTGCCTGCTATTTATCGTACCGGGCAGGGGGGTATCGGCAAGCGGTCGGGTGCTGCCGGCGGTGACCATTACGCGCGCCAGCGGCGACAGTCATTCGTTCCGGGTGGCTGATCGCGATGCTTATACCGGTGTGCAGGCATACTGGCTTGATCTTAATTTTGGCAAGAAAAAGCCCACCACGGTCAAGCGCCGGCGTAAAAAGAAGGTTGAAACCGCACCGGCCTCAAGCAAAAAAGAGGGTGATTACGTTGAGGGCGCTGAAGGCAACGTATTTGTAATGCGGCAGACGTTTAAAACTGAACGGGCGGCAAGGCGGGCGGCGGCGGCAAAATGGAGTGAGCTACAGCGTGGGGCTGCGGAATTTACTATCACCCTGGCACGCGGCAGGGCTGATTTATTTCCTGAGCTGCATGCTAACGTGTCAGGTTTCAAGCCAACCATTGATGCTGCGGACTGGGTGATCAGACGAGTGAATAACACGATTGATGAAAACGGATTCATCACCGGGCTGGAACTGGAAGTGCGCATCACAGACTGGGATGCGGAAGAAAATAGTGATGATGAATAGATTATAAATCAGACATCTCTTAAACTATTCGGCGAGTTTAATCAGAAGTGGTGAGGTCTTATGTTCACCTGCCCAAAGTGTAACGCCGCCGCAAGAACCCGTACCAGCCTGATGCTCAGCAAAGAAACTCGTCGCAGCTATCACCAGTGCACGAACATGCTGTGTGGCCAGTCATTTACTACTCTTGAATCAATCGAAAAATATCTTAATAACGTCGTCCCTACTGCAAATGCTTGCATCATACCCAAAGGGGCTTTGCCTAAGTCTAACTATGGCGAGTGTCAGCTTAATCTATTGATTTAGATAGATAATATTTTGATTGGATTGTGTAGGGGAAATAGTTATTCATTATACTTGAAAAGAGGCTAATCTTAGTTCATTCTTAACTCAAAATTACCTTATTTTGAGTTAAGCGATTATGAAAATTAAGAATCCCCCAGAACTTTTGAATGCAAAACAATTGATGAAGGTAATTGATAAATCGGGTGATCATATACTGAAATATTTTGAGTTCATGAAGCCAGTAGATGAACAAGGACGCTATTTGCATTGGGATTCTTTGAGACACAGAATCCCAAAGGAGCTTCACTCTGAAGCAGTTTGGTCAATGGTAAAGAATGCTCGGAACTCAGGTAGTAGGAGCTTACCCTTCAAGGATACTGCGGGAAAGCTTGCAAAGCTTTATGTTACAGACTTTATGCAAAAAATATGTTCTCAGGTTGACAGGTTAACATCTTCTGCTGCGGAAAATGAATTATTGCAAGGATTAGACGGTAGAAGTTATTACATTAAAGAGTTGATAGGAGAAGAATCTATTTCTTCAAGCCAGCTTGAGGGGGCTGCAACTACTACTAGAGTCGCACAAGAAATGCTTCAGATTCAGAGAGCACCAAGAAATGTTGGTGAGCGTATGATTATGGGCAATTACAGAATGATGCAGTTTGTTCTTGAAAATGCACAGCAGAAATTAACGCCCTCATTGATAAAAGAAATTCAGTCGGTTGGAGTATCGAATATAGATGATGAAAATTACAAGCCCGGTATATTTAGGGACCATAATAATGTCGTCGTTGAAGATACTACTACAGGTGAAATTGTACATCAGCCCCCTTGCCACACAGAGCTTGATGAATATATTAATAGTTTATGCGATTGGGCTAATGAGCCTCATGAGCAAAATGTAACAGGTTCCTATATTCATCCATTGTTAAAGGCTTGCATCTTACATTTCATGATAGGGTATATTCATCCCTTTTTAGATGGAAATGGAAGAACAGCAAGAGCACTTTTCTACTGGTATATGCTGAAGTGCGGATATACAGCGTTTAGATATGTTTCAATAAGCAAGCTACTTAAGGAGGCACCGGTTGCCTATGTTAAATCATATATTTATACGGAAACTGATGATTTTGACTTAACTTACTTTGTTACACATCAATGCGAAATTGTTTCAAGGGCAGTTGAGGGATATGTTAAACATATAAAGGATTTATTAAAAACTAAATATGAATTAGAGGAGTGGCTCTGGGGTAATAATTTAGTCAATGAGTTAAATTCAAGGCAAAAGCAAATTATGAGTGTTGCGATATCTAACCCGGGCAAGATTTTTTCAATATCTGAGGCAATGGAAAATCTCAATATTTCTTATAATACAGCAAGGACCGATTTACAGAAGTTAGCAAAGTTAGGCTTCATGAGGGGGCATAAAGAAGGCAGAGAAACCCTATTCATCGCACCCAAAAATTTAATACAAGCTAAGAAGTGGAATGATTTAAAGGGAGACCTTCCTAAGACAACAGCTTGGTAATACTCTCCCTCAACGAATTGAGGGAGAGATACAAGATGTGGTCAATAGGTGGACATTTAATGAAATAATTCCTTTTATTTCAAAGTGATATTTGAGATAAGCTAACACCATCCCTGTCTTCCCCGCCATGATGGCGGGGTTTTTTTTGCCCTGAATTCGCAGGCAAATTGCATCCGTTTCGCTATCCTGTCACGCAGTCTGCACGGGACGGTGATAAACTTGAGCCATTTTCCACTGCATGGCGTGCTGCAGCGCCTGACGAGGCAAGGCATGGAACCTTCCTACGCAAAACTGG
>Ga0308166_1000879_pt1 | contig 35694 bp, 33 predicted proteins | sample PhyCR2_2_FD_202137 | JGI IMG/M metagenome (GOLD analysis project Ga0308166, IMG submission 202137) | Phyllosphere microbial communities from UC Gill Tract Community Farm, Albany, California, United States - DLSLCC.R2 | ecosystem: Host-associated > Plants > Phyllosphere > Unclassified | place...
CGGCCTCGACATTCGCGAGCCCGTTTGTCCGAATGTCGGACCTGACCCCAAAAAAAACGCAAAAAAAACGCGCCGCGGGCGTGGGCCCCGGGGCGCGTCCGTTGCCGGTTGAGCCGGTCGGCGGCGTTACAGCTTCCAGCGCAGCGACAAACCGATGACGCGATCGTAACGGCGGATATCGCGCGGGTTGCTTGGAATGCCGTGATAGTCGTTGTACGTCCGGTCCGCCAGGTTTTCCACGTCCAGCGTGATGCCCATGCGGTCATTGATCTTGTACGAGATCGACGCGTCGATCGTTTCGATCGGGTCGACGATCAGGTCGATCGGACCAATCGGGGCGGCAATGGTCCGGTAGTTGAACGTATCGACGAACTTGCTGCGGTAGTTGTAGGCCACGCGACCGGACCAGGCGCCCCGCTCGTACAGCGCGTTGATGTTGTACGCGTTCTTCGACATGCCCGCGAACGGTACCTCCTTGCCGCCGTCGACCAGGTGGCCCTTCATGTACGTGTAGTTCGCTTCCAGGCCGAACCCGCTCAGCCAGCCGGGCAGGAAGTCATAGAACTGGCGGTAGCCGAACTCGATGCCTTCCAGCTGGCCATCGTTGAGGTTGCGCGGGCGGTCCATGCGGTACTGCCGGCCGTTGATCGTTTCCAGCGCCAGCGAACGCACGACGTAGTTCTCGAACTTGTGCTTGAACACGGTCGCGGTCACGCTGCCCGTCGGCGCGAAGTACCACTCCAGTGCCACGTCGCCGTTCTTGCCGGTGATCGGCTTCAGGTCCGGATTGCCGCCATTGCCGCCGTAGATGCCCAGGCCGTCCGGCGTGGCGCCCAGCGAGACACCCGGATTGAAATCGGCGAACGCGGGGCGCTGGATCGATTTGCCGGCGTTGAAGCGGGCGATCAGCTTGTCCGTCAGGTAGGCCTTCAGGGTCAGGTTGGGCAGCACGTCGGTGTCGGAGTTTTTCCGGTGCACGGGGACCTGCTGGCCGTCGATCAGGCTGAAGCCGTTCAGTTCCAGTTCGGTCTTGACGACGCGCACGCCGGCCGTGCCTTCCACCTTGACCGGACCGGCGTTGAAGCCGAAGCGGGTCTTGCCGTAGAAGGCGGTCGTGTCCTCCTGGTTGTCGTACATCGAGTACGGGTCTGCCGCCGTCTTGCCGTCGCGGCCGTACATCTTGCGCACGGCGTCCAGATTGGCATGCTGGTATTCGTCGCAGACGGTCAGCCACTGCTTCATGCCGTAGTCGCCCGCCATCGTCATCGACGGGCACGTCAGGCCGGGAATCGCGCTGACCGCCGGCAGGTTGCCCGGGTTGGCCACAAAGTTCTGGCTTTCATGCTGGTATGCGGCCTTGCGCTGGGCGAGGCGCACGCCAACGCTGGCTTCGCGGAAGAAATTGTCGTCGCCCAGGTCATAGATGGCATCGGCACGCCAGTCGTTCGACTGGCCGCGCGATTCCTGCCAGTTGTCGATCAAGGCCCCCAGCGTGTAATTGTTCGGGTCCAGCATGTTGTAGCCGGGGTAGTCGAAGCGCGCGCCGCCGTTCACATAGGTGGAGCCGACGATGGTGCGCGGGTGGGCGTTCATCTCCATGATCGGGAATTCCTGCTGCCAGTGGCTGGTGATGCGCGAGAATTCACTGGTCACGCGCAGCTTCGGCGTGACGTCCCAGCGGGCGCCGATCGCGCCCTGGTGGCTTTCCGAGTCGTCGTGCGGCGACTGGTTCGAGCTCAGGGCAAACAGGTCGCCGGTCGAGGTCGCGGTGTCGATCTGCTTCGTGCCCGGGAACAGCGTGTACTGCGTCTGGTAGGCCGGCAGCATCAACGTGCCGATGAAATACTGCGACTCGCGGTCATGGTCGATGCGGGTCGACCAGCCTTCGGCATACAACTCGACCTCGCGGACCGGGCGCCACTGCAGCGCCCAGTTGGCCGACAGGCGCTTGCGCATGCCCTGCGTATTGGAATGGCCCAGGTCGACGGGACCGGTGATGGAGGGATCGCTGGCCACCGTGTTGGACGGCGGCGAATTCCACGTCACTTCGTCGTGGTAGTGGCCCTTCTGGTACGACAGGCCCAGCAGCGCACCGATCTCGCCATACGTCCCTTTCCAGCGGTTCGAGAGCATGCCCGACACGTTCGGATCGTTGGTTTTCGATTTGTCGCGGTTTTCAATCCGCCCCGCCATGCTGGCGGAGAAACCCTTGAAGTCGAACGGACGCGACGTGCGCACGTCGATGACGCCAGCCGTGCCGCCTTCGACCATCTCGGCACCCTGCGTCTTGTAGACATCGACCCGCTGCAGCATCGTGGTCGGGATGTCCGACAGGACCAGGTTGCGGTTGTTGGATGTATAGACCTCGCGGCCGTTCAGCAACGTCGTCAGGCCCGGCAGGCCGCGGATGATGACGTCGCTGGCCTCGCCACCCGAGCGGCGGATCTGCACGCCGGTGACGCGGCCCAGCACTTCGGCCACGTTCTTGTCGGGGAATTTGCCGGCCTCTTCGGCGACGATGGAGTCGATGACCTCGTCGGAATTCTTCTTGATCGCCTGCGCGCTTTGGGCGGCGCGGCGCACACCCGTCACGACGACGGCATTCATCGGCGCGGCGGCCTCGGCCGCTTCGGCTTTGTTGGCGATGGCCTGCGCGTCCTGGGCCCATACGGAAGCGCTGCTCAGCAGGCCGGCGCCCGCCAGGGCCATCACCGTCAGCTTCATTTTCAATGGCCGAGATGCGTCATGACGCTCGAATGCGCTCGATTTCATACAGTCTCCGATGATTTTTAGTTGGTTTGATTACGCAGCGGCATGATTGCCACTTTTGTCCTGGCCCATGGTATTGACGCACCCATAAGCGTTCCAATCAATTTTTTCGGGTTTTTGATATCGAAATCGGTATGCCAGCGGTGGAATCGTTACCGTTTTATGACAGGCAACGTGCGCGCTTTATTCGGCATTTCATTGCTGTGACAGGGCGTGCAAGAAGGTACCGGGCGTGCTGACGCGTCGCCAGCGGCGTCAGCACCGCCGGGATTGCATTGTTGTGATGTGGAACGTTTTTGTAGCAGACCCGCAACATTGCGGGTCAATTACTATTTGGCGATGCGCAGGATGGCCGAGGCCAGGCGCGAGAAGCAGGGTGTCAGGTCCGCTTCCGTGGCGGCGTAGCAGTACATGCCGACGGGTTTCGCGGGATTGAAACAGCGCGACGGGCCGTCAGCGACATTAGCCATGCACTTCAGTACGTCTTCGCCTTTTTCGTTATCGGTCCCGGTCCGATCGCGCAGGCTGCTCCCCATCCCCAACGTGAACACGAAAATGCCTTCATCGCGGGCTTTTGCCGCAGCAGCTTCCGCCAGATTGCGCGCAGCGCGATCGACATTGTCTTCCAGCGTGGCACCATTGCTGATGCTGGATGTCACTGCACGTGGTGTCGCTGTGACGATGCGAAATTCGCGCTTGGCCGGATCGTCATCAATATTGTGGGCGTCATACCAGGTCGGCAGGGAGATGGCCGGGTTATTCGCCAACGTGCAGCCTTGACTCAGCAACGTGTCTTCGCTGACGTTGAGTCGGTACATGCCGTTGTTTGTCATATCGATGACGCCGGCGCCCTTGTTTTTGCCGACGGATGGACAGTCGCCCGGATACTTCAATGCCACGGTGGCACCGAACGAGGTGGGCGCGCCATCCGAAAAGAACACGATGACACGCAGTGTGGATCGGTTTTCCGCGGGAATCAGATTGAGCTGGGAGCGTGCATGCCACATGCCTTCGATGGAAGAGGTGCCGCCGCGGAAGTTAAAGGCATCGATGTTGCGGAGCATCGAGGCGCGATTGAAGCCGCGCGCAGACAGGCTGATCGCATTGTCCACCTCGGCGCCTGACGCGAAGTGAATCAGGGCAACCCGATCCTGTGTCACGTTGAATTTGTTCAGGAAACTCTTGGCCGATGAAACCACGGTCGACTGGACCGACTCGAGCGATCTTGACGTATCGACCACCAGCGCCATGTCCAGGTCGCGGCGAATCGTCTGCGCGGACGCGCCCGGCGTCATCGACGTAAAGCCGGTCATCTGCATCAGCGATACCGGCATCGGCGCTTCGGCGGTGACGTCGATCGTCACCATGCCGCCGTCAAAGGCAACATTCGTAACCAGCAACTTCGGTTTGGACAGCAAATAACCCTGCGGGATATTCGCCGCAAAAAAGCGCGCGGCGGCGTCCTGCGCGCTGGCACGCTGCTCCGCCTGGTTGTTCCCGATCGTGACGGCGCGCGCCGCGGCCAGCGCCGCGGAGTCGACGGCCGCGTTCAGTCGCGCCTTGGTCATGTAGGCCAGGCCGCCGTCGACGATCAGGCCGACCAGCGACAGCAGCACCAGCAGCGCAAGCGCCACCATGATCGCGATCGCGCCGCGCTGGCGGTAAAGGTTCGGGTGCATGTCAGAAGATCGTCATCGAATACAGGTTGGGCCCGAGCGTGGGCAGGGACAGCGCGCCGATGGTAAAGCCCGCCAGCAGCATCTCGTACTGGTAAAACGTCTCGACGACGTGAACCACTTCGCCGTCGGCCAGTTGCCCGCTCATGACGTTCACGGTGGGGCGCCGGTTCGGATCGACGCCGGAGCAGGCCGGGCCGTTCCAGACGCCGCAGGCGTAGACGCGGCTGCCCGGGTTATAACCGCTGGCGCTGGCGCCGAGGTTGCGCGCCCGGTCGTCCCAGCGGTACTGATCCAGCACGACACTGCGCGACTGGCCGTTGCTGACGACCCCCATCACGCGGGTAATGTAGACCATGCCGTGCTTGTTGACGTTCAGCGGCGGGGCGCTGGCCATCAACGCGTAGATGATCTCCTGGCTGCCGCTCTCGAGCTGGGTATTGCCGCGCGCAACGAGGTTGGCGCCTTCGCGGCTGAGGTTGACGAGAATGATGTTGGCCTGCAGCGCGCGGGCCACGTCGAGCATGCCGAACAGCAGCAACAGCAGGACCGGCAGCAGCAGCGCGAACTCGACGGCGGCAATGCCGCGCTGGCGCTTCATGGGAAGAACTCGTTGCGCATCGTGGCCGCCACCGTAAAGCGGTATTTGCCATCCGTGAAGAACGTCGACAGCAGCGGTGTCGTCACCGGCCACGTGGAATCGAGCTGCACCACGATGATGCTGCCGGCCGTGCCGAACATGCCGTTGCTGTACGTGCTGGACGAATATGCCGTGCCGTTGACGGAAATGACCGGGTTGACCTTGTCGTACATGCCCAGGGAGCTGTCGCGGATCTTGGCGATGACGGCCGCGTAGCGCTGCTGGCTGCCGGCCCCCGACTGTCCCGTGATGGCAAAGCGGGCGCCTTCGCGCACGGCGTATTGCATCGTCAACGTTGTGAAAAACATCACGCTCATCTCGACCAATGCCAGCAGCACCAGAATAAACACGGGTGCGACGATCGCCATTTCAACAAGTGTGGCGCCGGATTGACGGCGAGTGACCGGAGGTATCATCGTTAAGACAACATTGGGAGGATTTCTGCAGGCAATGCAGTAAGATGTTGACATTCTACATGGCAATAATTCTTGCTGTATGCTTTTAACCTGCGCTGAACAGCGATCCACTGCCGGTGTCGGCCAGGAACAACGATGAGTTGGTATCACAGTATCGCCCTGCCCGTACTGCGCCGCCTGCCGCTGTCCCTGTCCGGGCAGCGCGCCGTCGCGCCCGATGCCGAAGCGACGATGGTGTTCGGCATGCGGCTCGTGCTCGCAATCTCGGCGTTGCTGACGTTGTACATCGGGCCGGATGGCGCCGCCCGGCTGGGCACCTTGTCCTGGTCCGTGTTCGTGCTGTACGCGCTGCACAGCGTGATCCTGCTGTGCGTGGCGCGGTTACGGGCCGGCTTCTGGCATGGTCCCGTGGTCTACTGGCTCGATATCGGCTGGTATGGCCTGATGCTGCTGGCCACCGACGGGTCCAGCGGGCCGTTCTTCAGCTTTTTCTTCTTTGCGATCCTGGCCGCGTCGTTCCGGCACGGCTTCGATGCCGGCGCCCGGCTGACCCTGGGCTCGGCCGCGGTGGTGGCCGCGATGGTGTTGGCCGCGCAGGGCCTGCAGCACTTGCAGTTCCTGCTGTTGCGCACGACGTTCGTGCTGGCGCTGGGCTACATGATCGCATTCTGGGGCGGGCTGGCCGTGGACCAGCGCCGGCGCCTGGCACTGCTGCGCGACGTCAGCCGCCTGTCCAATCCCCGCTTCGGCGTGCAGCACACGCTCGACTCGCTGATGGAAAAGATCCTGCTGTTCTACGGCGGCACCACGTGCGTGCTGGTCATGCAGGACGCCGGCGGGCGCTGGACGCTGAACACCGTGCACCATCCCGCAACTGGCCGGGCCACGAGCCACAACAGCGTGTCCGACGCGACCGTTCAGCCGCTGCTGGATTTCGATACGGGAGCGACTGTGCTGTACCGCGGTGTGACGCGCCGGCTCGTCCCGTACGATATCCCCGCCGCGCAGCTGATCACGGGCGACAGCGACTGGCGCGGCATCGATCCGGACCGCTGCAGCGGCATCGCCGACCTGCTCGATACGACGTGGTTCGTCAGCGCCGCGCTGCCGCTGCGCAAGGGGCGGGGCCGGATCTTCGTGACGTCGAACGAACGGCTGCGCCGCGCGGACGCCACCTTCCTGAACCATATCGTGCAGCAGGCGTTCCCCGTCATCGAGACCATCGACCTGCTGGACCGGCTGGCGTCCGACGCGGCGCTGCGCGAGCGGCAGAAGATCGCCCGCGACCTGCACGACAGCACGATCCAGCCCTACATCGGCCTGCGCCACGCGGTGGCCGCGATCCGCAGCCAGGCCGGCGACGATAACGCGGTGGCGCCGGATCTGGACCGCCTGCTGTCGATGTGCACGGAGGTCATCGGCGACATGCGTCACTTCGCGGACCGCTTCCGCAACGGCCGCCAGGAAGAACCGGAGCTGCTGATCGCGCTACGCCGCCAGGCCGCGCAGGTACGCTCGTTCTACGATCTCGACGTGGTGCTGGAAACGCAGTACGCGCCGGCCATCAGCGACCGCATGGCCGCCGAGGTGTTCCAGATCGTCACGGAAGGCATCAGCAACATCCGCAAGCACACCCGCGTGCGCACGGCCTGCGTACGGCTGGCCAAGGTCGACGGCCAGCTGGCCATCGATATCGTCAACGGCGCCGACGAGCGCACGGTGCCGGCGCCGTTCATGCCGCTGTCGATCGCCGAGCGTGTGCACGCGCTGGGCGGCACGCTGGCCGTGCTGCCGACGCCGCGCGAGACCCTGCTGCGCATCCGCATTCCCATCTGACCTGATTGAAAAACCGAGACACCATGACCATCCGTATTCTGCTGGTGGATGACCACAAGACCATGCTGTGGGGCCTGGAACGCCTGATCCAGGCCGAAGCCCCCGCGTTGGCGCTGGTGGGCAGCGCCAGCACCGCCGACGAAGCCGTGGCCCTGTGCGCGGCGCAGCGGCCCGATATCGTCCTGCTCGACCTGGATCTGAAAGGCAGCAGCTCGCTGGACATCCTGCCGGCGCTGCTGGCGAACGGCGTGACCCGCGCCGTCATCCTCAGCGCCAACCGCGACCAGGCAACGTTGACGGCGGCCGTCAAGCTGGGCGCCCGTGGCGTCGTCGGCAAGGAAGCGGCAACGGAGGAGGTCCTCAATGCCGTGCGCAAAGTGCACGCGGGCGACTTGTGGCTGGACCAGTCGCTGATGCAGGCGCTGCTGGGACAGATCGTCGCCCCGGCGCCCGCCGCCAATCCGGAAGCGCAGCGCATCGCGTCGCTGACGGCGCGCGAGCGCGAAGTGATCGGCATGATCGTGCAGGGCAAGGGCGCGCTGAACAAGGACCTGGCCGACCGCGCCTGCATCGCCGAGCGCACCTTGCGCAATCACCTGACGGCCATCTATCAGAAACTGAACGTGGCCAACCGCCTCGAGCTGTACGTCTACGCCACAAAGCACGGCTTGCACGGCTGACGCCGCTGGCAGTTTTCCCCACCCCGGGGTCAGGCACAGAAACTGCCACCGGCCCCGACAGTAAGCGTCCCATCGCCCATAACTGCCGAGCCCGTGACAGTTTTCGTGCCTGACCCCGATGTTGTCACGGGCTGGGGCGTAGGACATTTGTCCCATGCAAAAGGGGAGGTTTGACGGATGCGGCGGCACGCGTCGCTCCGTACCATGCTGTTCATGCGCTGCGCATCCATTCATTCATGCGGCGACGGCACTTGGACAGGAGCACACGTGTACGACAAAGAAGACTTCCCGGATCAGCAGCAGTACGAACGCACGGGTAGCGCGACAATGTCGCACATTGTTCTGACGGTCCTGGTGGCGGTTGTCGGCTTCATCGCGGTGCTGGCCGCATGGACGAGCGCATGACCCACTACCCACCCATAAGGACAACCATGAACTTCATCAAAAACTTCATCGCCGAAGAAGACGGCGTTACCGCTATCGAATACGCACTGATCGCCGCACTGGTCGCCGCGGTTCTGGCAGCCGGTGCCACCACGCTGGGCAGCAACATCAGCCAGTTCTTCACCAACATCGCCGCCAAGATCAAGACCTGATCGACGTAACCCCGGCCTGCGCAAAAGCTGGCCCGATCCGGAACCGCTTCGTGCGTTCCGGATTTCTTTTTTCACGGAGCCGCCTTGGCGCACGCCCCCCTTCTGTTGCCGCTTGCCCTGTTCGTGCTGCTAGCCCTGGCGGTCTGGCACGACCTGCGCGCGCGCCGCATCCCGAACGCCGTCGTATTCCCGGGCACCTTGCTGGCGCTGGCGCTGCATGCGTTCCTGCCGGCCGGCGCCGGGCTGCCCGCTACTGCGATGGAAGGCGTGGGCTTCCTGTCCGCGTTGGGCGGCTTTGCGCTGGGCCTGGGCTTCCTGCTGCCGATGTACGCGCTGCGCCTGATGGGCGCGGGCGACGTCAAATTGCTGGCGATGGTCGGTGCCTTTGTCGGCGCCGGCGACATCCTCGCCGTCGCCATCGCCACGTTGCTGGCCGGCGGCGTGCTGGCACTGGTTGCCGCTGCCTGGCAGCGCAGCCTGCGCCGCCTGTTGAACAACACGTACCAGACGATGCTGCACGCGGGGCTGAACGGCCTGGCGGACGGCATTGCGGCGCCGGCCGTTGCCAGTGGGCGCCTGCCATACGCTGTCGCCATCGCCACCGGCACGGGTGCCTGCGTGCTGTGGCTGCGCGCATTCGGGGAGCTGCCGCTGTGAACCACGTCGCACCGGCCGAGGCACGCGCGCCACGCACCGTAGACGACACGGGCCTGCCCTTTTTGTTCCTGGCCGAACTGGTGTCGAAAGTGCTGCACCAGCGCGGCCAGATGCGTCTGGCGGAACTGGCGTCGCACCTGAAGCTGAACATGGCGGTGGTCGATCCGCTGATCGCCTTCCTGCGCGCGGAAAAGCTGTGCGAAGTCGCCCGTGCCGGCAACAGCGGTACGGATGCGGATATCGCCTACCTGCTGACGGAAACGGGGCGCCAGCGCGCCGCCGCGGCACTGGGCCGCAATGCCTACGCCGGCGCCGCACCCGTCACGCTGGCCGCCTACACCGCGCAGGTGCAGGCGCAAAGCGTGGCCGGCGTGCACGTGACGCATGCGCACATGGCGCAGGTGTTCGACGGTGTCGTTGCCAACCCCCGCGTGCTGGCGCAGCTGGGCGCCGCGATGAATTCGGGCCGCGCGCTGTTCCTGCACGGCCTGGCCGGCAGCGGCAAGACCTTTCTCGCCGAGCGCCTGCGCGACCTGCTGTCCGGCGCCATCGCCGTGCCCTATGCGCTGATGATCGATGGCGAAGTGGTGCCGTTCTTCGACACCGTGCAGCACCAGCTGACGGGCGAGCCGGCAAGCGCCGGTTTTGGCATCGACCGCGGCATCGATCGCGGCACCGCACCGGACATGCGCTGGGTGCGCGGCGTGCGCCGTCCCGCCGCGCTGGCCGGCGGCGAACTGACGCTCGACATGCTGGACCTGCGCTTCGACCCGCACACACGCCTGTACCAGGCACCGCCGCATTTGAAATCGAACAACGGCATCTTCATCATCGACGACCTGGGACGCCAGCGCTGCTCGCCCGAGGCGCTGATGAACCGCTGGATCGTGCCGATGGACCGCAACGTCGACTACCTGACGCTGCATACGGGCCACACGTTCCAGGTGCCGTTCGACGTGATCGTCGTGTTCTCGTCGAACTTCGTGCCGCACCGGCTGTCCGATGGCGCCTTCCTGCGCCGGCTGGGCTACAAGATCGAAGTGCCGCCCGCGTCGACCGACGAATACGCCCGGCTGTTCCGCCACGCCTGCGAAGGTGCCGGCGTGGCGTTCGATGCCGACGTATTCGACTACCTGCTCGATTGCCATCGCCAACGCAACGTGCCGCTGCTGGCCTGCTACCCGCGCGACCTGGTGCGCCAGCTGCGCGACCTGGCGCGCTACGAAGACCGCGCCCCGGAACTCTCCCGCCGCACCCTGGACTGGGCCTGGGACAACTACTTTGCCGCTGACGGCCCGCCCGGCCGGCCGCCGGAACTGGACCGCCGCGAGCGCGGTCCGATGGAGAACTTGCGATGAGAAATTCCCGATCCCTGCTGATTATCGGCGTGGCCCTGTTCCTGGCGCTGGCCGCCGTGGTACTGGCCGCGAAATGGATGAACGAGCAGGGCGCCGCCGCCGGCACGAAAGTGGCGATCGCCGCCGCCGACATCGGCCAGGGCATGCGCCTGGCGCCGGAAAACGTGCAGCTGATCGACTGGCCGGCCGGCGCCGTGCCGCCTGGCGCCATTACGGACATCAAGGCGCTGGAAGGCCGCGTCACGCGCACGCAGATCGGCCGTGGCGAGGCGGTACTGGAAACGAAGCTGGCGCCGCCTGGCACGACAGGCGGCCTGTCCGCCGTTGTCGCCGCCGGCAAGCGGGCGATGACGGTGCGCGTCAACGACGTCGTCGGCGTGGCCGGCTTCGCGCTGCCGGGTAACTACGTCGACATTCTCGTCAACCTGCAACAGACAGCGTCGGACAGCGGCGCGCGCGAAGAATCGATCTCGAAAATCGTGCTGGAACGGATCCTCGTGCTGGCCGTCGCGCAGGAATCGAATCGCGACGACACCAAGCCCAAGGTCGTCAACGCCGTCACGCTGGAGCTCACGCCGGACGAAGTGGAAAAACTGGACCTGGCGCGCAGCATCGGCACGTTGTCTCTCGTGCTGCGCAACCAGATCGATCCGCAGCCGGCCAATACGGGCGGTGCCACGCGCGCCTCCGTCCTCGGACTGCCGCCCGTGAAGGCCGCGGCGCCGGCGCCGGTCGTGGCGCCACCCCGTCCCGCGCCCGCACCTGTTGTGCGCGCGCAGCCGCCCGCCGAAGGCGTGATGGTCATCCGCGGCCTCGATGCCGCCCCGCAATCGTTCCCGTCCAAGGCTGCCCCATGATGCTGTCGTTCCCCCAACAAACCGTGCTGGCCGCGGCGCTGGCGCTGTCGCTTAACGCCGCCGCGGCGCCCGACTGCATCGACCTGCGCGGCCGTGCCGACGTGACGGGCCGCCTTGAACTGGTGCGCGGCAAATCGCTGCTGAAGCGCTTCTGTTCCCCGGCAAGCCAGGTGACCGTGGGCGCGCCGGACATTGCCAACGTCGTCGTACCGAACCCCAGCGAGATCGTGCTGGTGGCGCGCAGCGTCGGTTCGACGAACCTGATCGTCTCGACGCGCGACGGCCATTCGACGGTGTTCGATATCGACGTGCGCGTCGATACAGCAGCGCTGCGCGCGCAGTTCGACACGCTGTTCCCGGGCGAGAAGAACATCCATATCGGCAGCTCCGGCAATGCGCTGATCCTGTCGGGCATCGTCAGCGATTCCGTCGTCGCGGCGCAGCTGATTGGCCTGGCCACGTCGTTCCAGGAAGCGGCCAACGACGCCGCTGCCGCCGCGGATAAGGGCGCCGGGTCGCCGCCCGCCAGTGGTGTCGGCAAGGCCGCCGCGCCGGCGCCCGTCGCCGCCACGGCGAAGGTGCTCAACATGCTGCAGGTGGCCGCGCCCCAGCAGGTCATGCTGGAAGTGAAGATCGCCGAGGTCTCGAAGTCGCTGGTGGACCAGCTGGGCGCCAGCGTCAACCGCACGCACACGGCGGGTGCCAATACCTACGACGTCGTCTCCAGCCTGCTGACGGGCGGCGCCGGCTCGCTGAGCGTGCTGGCCAGGCGCGTGGGCACCGTCACCCTCGACGGCGAAAAGCGCGATGGCCTCGTCAAGATCCTGGCCGAGCCCACCGTGATGGCCATCAGCGGCCAGGAAGCCAGCTTCCTCGCCGGCGGCAAGATCTTCATCCCCGTCGCGCAGACCAGTCCCACCGGCGGCAACACGATCACGCTGGAAGAAAAGGAATACGGCGTGGCCGTGCGCTTCACGCCGACGGTGCTGGCCGGTGGCCGCATCAACCTGCGCGTGGCGCCGGAGGTGTCGGAACTGAACCGCGAAGGCATCGGCATCACGCTGCCGGGCAGTACGAACAACGCCACCGCCCTGCTGCCGTCGTTTACGACGCGCCGCGCCAGCACGACGGTGCAATTGCAGGACGGCCAGAGCTTCGCCATCGGCGGGCTGATTCGCAACAACGTGACGAGTAACATCAAGCGCTTCCCGTTCCTGGGCGACGTGCCCGTACTCGGCACGCTGTTCCGCAGCAGCGACTTCCAGAACGACCGCACGGAACTCGTGTTCATCGTCACGCCGCACGTGGCCAAGCCCATGGCCGACAAGCCGCGCCTGCCGACGGACGACTACATCGAACCATCGCCCGGCCTGTTCTTCCTTGGCGGCCGCCACGAAGGCTTCCAGCAACCCGACGCCCCGAAGGACAAGCCATGATCGCCCGTTCGCTCCTCATCGCCCTCGCCACGTGCGGCCTCACCGCCTGCGCACCGGCATCGCTTGCCACGTCCGGCACCACCGTGCGCGCCATCGTCGCCAGCCAGATCATTGCGCCGCAGCCGCGTCCGGAAACGGCTGTCGACGGCGCCGCCGCCGTTGCCGCGTATGCGAACTACCAGCAGTCGTACGTGACGCCGCAGCCGCACACGGACAATGCCGCATTCGGCGGCAGGAAGTAAGGAACCCACGTGAAAATCGCCATTCTGTCCCGCGACGACCGCCAGCTGATCGAACTGGCGCGCGTGTTGCGCAATCGCCCCGGTGCCGACGAAGTCGACATGATCGCCGGTACGCCCGCGAAACTGACGACGCTGGCCGACGAAGCCGTGCCGGACGTCCTCGTGGTCGACCAGCCCCGCGCCGACGAAGGCGAGCTGGAAGGACTCGAACGCCTGGGTCTCCTGTTCCCGCGCATGTCGTTCATCGTGCTGTCCGGCGACCTGTCGCAGGACTTCCTGCTGCGCGCCATGCGTGCCGGCGTGCGCGAAGTGCTGCCGGCGGTGCCACAGCCGGCCGCGCTGGCGCAGGCGCTCGACCGCATCGCCGAAAAGCTGGGCAACCAGGGCGGCACCAACGGCAAGGTACTGGCCTTCATTTCGTGCAAGGGCGGCAGCGGCTCGACGTTCCTGGCGACGAACCTGGCCTATGCGCTGTCGACCGGCAAGCGCGTCGCGCTGATCGACATGAACCTGCAGTTCGGCGACGCGTCGCTGTTCGTCTCCGACATCAAGCCGCTGGCGACATTGTCCGACGTGGCAACGCAGATCCACCGCCTCGATCCGTCGTTCCTTGCCTCCAGCATGGTCAGCGTGACGCCGAACTACAGCGTGCTGGCCGCGCCGGCCGATCCGTCTCATGCGAGCGACGTCAAGCCCGAGCACATCGACGCCATCGTCAAGCTGGCCCGTCGCCAGTACGACTTCATCGTGCTGGACGTGGGCCGCAGCCTGGACCCGGTCAGCATCCGCGCGCTCGATCATGCCGACACGATTTACCCGGTGCTGCAGATGACGTTGCCGTACATCCGCGACGGCAAGCGCCTGCTGACCGTGTTCCGCAACCTGGACTACGGCCGCGACAAGGTCGAGCTGATCGTCAACCGCCACGACAAGAACAGCGACATCCGGCTGCGCGACCTGGAGGAGGCGTTCGACACGACCGCCTTGCGCACGATGCCCAACCATTACGACGCGGCCGCGAAGTCCGTCAACCAGGGCGTGCCCGTGACGCGCCTGATGCCCGACAGCCCGCTCAGCGCCGCGCTGACGGAGATGGCGCGCGACCTCACCGGCGAAGCGGCACCGCAGCAGGCGAACGGCCTGATGACGCGCCTGTTCAAGCGCCGCGCCGCGTAACCCGGAGACCCATACGATGAACATGCCCTCTTCCTCCCTGCGCGAACGGCTGGCTTCCGGCAGCGTGACGCGCCCGACGGCCCAGCGCGGCCCGATCGACAACCGCGGCTATCACCAGCTGAAAAGCCGCATCCACGAGGCACTGCTGGACCGCGTCGACCTGGAAAGCATGCAGCGCCTGACGCCGGACCAGATCCGCCAGGAGCTGCGCCTGCTGGTCGAGCGCCTGCTCGAAGAAGAGATGGTCGTCATCAACGACGCCGAGCGCAAGACGCTGACGCGCGACATCCAGAACGAGATGCTGGGCTTCGGCCCGCTGGAGCCGCTGCTGGAAGACCCCACGGTTTCCGACATTCTCGTCAACACGCACAAGCAGGTGTATGTGGAACGGCGCGGCAAGCTGGAACTGACGGACGTGACGTTTACGGACGATGCGCACCTGATGAAGATCATCGACAAGATCGTCTCGCGCGTGGGCCGCCGTATCGACGAATCGAGCCCGATGGTCGATGCGCGCCTGCCGGACGGCTCGCGCGTCAATGCGATCATCCCGCCGCTGGCGATCGACGGCCCCGTGATGTCGATCCGGCGCTTCTCCGCCGACCCGCTGCGCCTGGCCGACCTGGTGTCGTACGGCAGCGTGACGGCCGACATGGCCGAAGTGCTGCAAGGTCTCGGCAAGGCCAAGGTAAATATCCTGATCTCGGGCGGCACGGGCAGCGGCAAGACGACGATGCTCAACGTGATTTCCGGTTTCATCAATCCGACCGAGCGGATCGTCACGGTGGAAGACGCGGCCGAACTGCAGCTGCAGCAGCCGCACGTGGTGCGTCTGGAAACGCGGCCGGCCAATATCGAGGGCAAGGGCGAAGTCACGCAACGCGCGCTGGTGCGCAATGCGCTGCGGATGCGCCCCGACCGCATCATCCTGGGCGAGGTGCGCGGCGCCGAAGCGCTGGACATGCTGGGCGCGATGAACACGGGCCACGAAGGCTCGATGGCTACCATCCACGCCAATACGCCGCGCGACGCGCTGACGCGCCTGGAAAACATGGTCAGCATGGCCGCCGGCACCCTGCCGCCGCGCGCCATGCGCCAGCAGATCAGCGCCGCCGTCGGCGTCGTCGTGCAGGTGTCGCGTCTGACGGACGGCAAGCGCAAGGTGCTGTCGATCTCCGAAGTCACCGGGATGGAGGGCGACGTCATCACGATGCAGGAGATCTTCTCGTTCAAGCAGACCGGCGTGACGGACGACGGCACGGTGCTGGGCCATTTCAGCGCCAGCGGCGTGCGGCCGCGCTTTGCCGAACGCCTGCGCACGTTCGGCGTGAACCTGTCGCCGCAGGTCTTCGAGCCGCGCTGACCCATGGATACGACCTTCCTCTTTCTGCTGCTGCTGATCTTCGCTGCCGTGCTGCTGCTGGTATGGGGCGTCTACGTCGGCTGGAGTGCGCACCGCAGTCCGGAAGCGGAACGGGTGGCGCGCCGGCTGCGCGGCGTGATCGGCGGCGAGGCGAAAGCAACGGACGTCACCATCGTCAAGGAGCGCCGCCTGAGCGCCAATCCCGACGTGCACCAGATGCTGCGCCGCCTGCCCGGTACCGCCGCGTTGGACCGCATGCTGCTGCAGGCGGGTGCCAACTATATGGTCGCGCGGCTGCTGTGCCTGTGCGCGGGCGGCTTTGTCACTGGCCTCGTGCTGACGCCGTTGCTGCACGTGCCCGGCCTGGTCGTGCTGTTGACGGCTGCCGGCATGGGCGCCCTGCCGCTGCTGTACCTGGCGCGCACCAAGGCGGCCCGCATGGCGAAGTTCGAACGTCAGTTGCCCGAGGCGCTGGACATGATGAGCCGCGCCATGCGCGCGGGCCACGCCTTTCCGACCGCGTTGAAGCTGGTGGGCGACGAGATGGGTGCGCCGCTGGGCGAGGAATTCAAGGCGGCGTTCGATGAGGTCAATTTCGGCGTCGCCATGGGCGATGCGCTGAACAACCTGGCGCAGCGCGTGCCCAGCATGGACCTGCAGTACTTCGTGGTCGCGGTGCTGATCCAGCGCGAGACGGGCGGCAACCTGACGGAGCTGCTCGCATCGATCAGCGCCATCATCCGGGATCGTCACAAGCTGCTGGGGCAGGTGCGCGTGCTGTCGGCCGAAGGCCGGATGTCGGCCTGGATCCTGTGCCTGCTGCCGTTCGGCGCGGGCGGCGTGATGTACCTGGCGAATCCCGAAACGATGGGTGTCCTGGTGACGGACCCCAATGGACGCAAGATGCTGTACGGCGCCGCGACGATGATGCTGGCCGGCGTGCTGGCCATCCGTAAGCTGATCCGGCTGCGCGTGTAAGGAGTGATGATGACGACTTCTCAAGTGCTGATCCTGGCCGCGCTGTTCATCAGTGTATTCGGCGTCGTCGCGCTGGCGATGCTGCTGCTGACGCGCGACCCCGTCAAGGGCCGCCTGACGGCGCTGGACGAACGCGAAACGCACGCCGCCCCGAGCGGCAACTGGCTGCAGCGACTGGCGCAAGTGGCTGCGCCGCTGGCACGGCTGTCCGTGCCGGCCGAAGGGTGGGAAGGCTCGCCCGTGCGGCTGCGTTTCATTCATGCCGGCTGGCGCGGCGCGACGACGCCGGGCCTGTTCCACGCCGGGAAAACGGTACTGACCCTGGGCTTGCCGCTGCTGCTGTACCTCATGCTGCGGCATGACGCGCAGCGCGCCGCCAGCGTGACGATCCTGTGGCTCGTTATCGCCGCGGCCTGCGGCTACTACCTGCCCGACATGATCCTGAAGCGCAAGATCGCCGAACGCCAGCGCGAGATTTTCGAATGCTTCCCGGACGCGCTGGACCTGATGACGGTGTGCGTCGAAGCGGGGCTGGCGATGGATGCGGCGCTGGCGCGCGTCGGTGCGGAGATCGGTCTGAAAAGCGCGATCCTGGCCGAGGAGCTGCAACTGGTGACCCTGGAGCTACGCGCCGGCAGCGCCAAGGACAAGGCGCTGCGCAACCTGGCACTGCGCACGGGCGTGGAAGACGTCGACGCGCTGGTCAAGATGCTGATCCAGGCCGACCGCTTCGGCACCAGCGTGGGCGTGGCACTGCGCGTGCAATCCGAGCAGCTGCGCACGCGGCGCCGCCAGATGGTGGAAGAGCAGGCGGCCAAGATCGCCACCAAATTACTGTTCCCGCTGATCTTCTTTATCTTCCCCGCGCTGCTGGTCGTGCTGCTCGGACCTGCCGTGCTGCAGGTCATGAAGGCGATGGTGCCGATGACGGCGGTCACCGGCTGATCAGACGTCGTCGACCAGCAGCAGCAGGTCGGTAACGCCGATGTCGTTGCCCGCCTGCGTCAGCAAGGTGCTCGCCTGCCCGCGGTGATGCGTCTGGTGATTGAAGAAGTGCAGCAGAACGGACCCGAAGTGCTTGCGGTATTCGACGCCGCGGGTGCTGCGGTACGTGAGGGGCGTGTCCAGGTGCGCGGTGGTCAGTTCCGCGGCCAGTCCCGTGATGAAGCCGTCCAGCCGGGTGCGATGGGCCCGCAGCGTGGGCAGGTCGTCGCCGTAGGACTGCGTCAGGCTGGTCGGAATGGGCGCTTCGCGCAGTTCCGCCAGCGCAGTGAATGCCGCCGGATGGCGCGCAAAGCGCGTCAGCCAGATCGTGTCGCCCGCGACCAGGTGGTTCATCGTTCCCAGCAGCGAGCCAAAGAAGGCGCCGCGGTCGGCGCCCAGTTCCAGCGCGGGCAGGCGCGCGGCGGCGTCATACAGCTTGCGGTTCATGTCGGCGTTGTAGGCTGCGAGCAGCAGACAGTCTTGCACGGTGGGCATGCGGACTCCGGGTGGTGGACGGGCTGCCAGTGTAGCCCAGGTGTGGCCTACAATGACTGCCTCTACCGCTTGCGAGGAGCTGCACATGATCAGACAGGTCGGCAATACGAGGATTGAACCCGTCCACCGCGCATCGTGCCATTGCGGCGCCGTGGTGCTGGCGCTGACGCTGCCCGACGGCATTGTCGATCCGCGCCGCTGCGACTGTTCCATCTGCCGCCGCAAGGGCGCGATCGTCGCAGCGGTGCCGCTGGAGGGACTGCGGATCGTGCAGGGCGCCGAGGCGCTGACCCTGTACCAGTTCAACACGCACGTGGCCGAGCATTACTTTTGCTCCCGCTGCGGCATCTATACGCACCACCGGCGCCGCTCCAACCCGAACGAGTACGGCTACAACGTGGGCTGCCTGGAAGGCGTCAATCCGTTCGAGCTGGGACCGGTACCCACCAGCGACGGCATCCATCACCCAGCCGACACCGGACGGTGACAACAGCCGAGGTTGTGTCAACATCGGGGTCAGGCACCAATGTTGACACAACCTCGGCCGTAACGCTTACAACGTGGCGCGCAACGACACCACCACATTGCGCGGATCGCCGTAGTAATTGCTGATCCCCGTCGGCGCGAACTTTTTGTAGTAGGTCTTGTCGAACACGTTGTTGACATTGACCTGGAGCGCATACCGTTCGTTGAACTTGTAGCCCAGCATGGCGTTATAGACGGTATAGCCGCCCTGGCGCGTCGTCAGGCCGCTGGCGGTGGCGTACGCGTCGCTTTGCAGTTGCGCGCCGCCACCGACCGTTACGCCCTGTAGCGCACCTTGGGGGCGATACGTGGTGAACACGCGCAGCTGGTGGCGCGGGTCGATCGAGCGCAGTGGCTGGCCGACGTTGCTGGCGTTGGTGTCGACCAGGTATTTGGTGCGCGTGTTGGTATAGCCGCCCATGACCTGCCAGCCCGGCAGCAGTTCGCCGGCAAGCTCCAGTTCGAAGCCTTCGCTTCTGGTTTTGCCGCCGGCGATACGGCAGTGGCCGGTCGTGTAGTACGGCAGGCATGGGTCGGCGCTGGCGGCGTCTTCGATGGCGCGGCCCACGTTGTTGATGCGGAAGACGCTGCCCGAGGCGGTCAGGCGGCCGCCAAAGAATTCGCCTTTGACGCCCGCCTCGTAGTCTTCGCCACGGATCGGGTCGAGGATATTGCCGTTGGCATCCTTGACGTTTTGCGGCGTGAAGATTTCCGTGTAGCTGACGTAGCCGTTGATGTTCTTTGTAAAATCGTAGACGACGCTGGCGAATGGCGTCGCCTCGCGGTTGATCTTGTAGTTATTGGCCGGCGTCTTGACGGCTTCGTATTCCCACCAGCTCAGCCGGCCGCCCACCATGACGGTCAGCGGATCGGTAATCGACAGGCGGGCCGTCGCAAACGCGCCCTTCTGCCGGGTAAAGGTTGGCGCGGCGCTGCCCGTCATCGGCACGTCGCGCTCGGCATAGGAGGTGTGCGGATCCCACGTGCGGATGTCGACGTTATTCAGTTGATACAGGTTGCCTTGCCCCCAGCTGTCGGTGGCGTCCGTGCGCAGGCTTTCGCCGCCGACCACCAGCTGGTGGGTGCGGCCGAACAGGGAAAACGGCCCGTTGGCGGTGACGTTGAAGTTGCGCTGGTCGCTGTCGGCGCCCGTGTACTGGGCCGTCGTCACGTTCATCAGGTAGGGATTGGTGGTGCCGGCGGGGCGAACGAAATACGTCTGTTTAAAACCGTTTTCCTTCAGGTGCAGACGGGTCCATGCGGCGCTGGCCTTGATCGTCCAGTCGTTGGCGAAGCGGTGCTCGATTTCCGCGAACGCCTGCTGGTTGTAGCGGTTCCAGCGGTTCCAATCGGCGCCCAGATACAGTTCGCGCGGCAGGTTCAGCGCCGAGCCGTCGAAATTGGCCGGCAGGTTGCCCCAGGCGCCATTGGCGTCCAGGTCGGTGTGCTGCAGGCTGACCGTCACGGTCGTGTCGCGGCCGAGATCGGCCTCGATGACGCCGTACAGCACCTTGCGGTCCTCGTGCTTCGTCTTCTGGAAAAAATCCTTCTCGTCATTGACGGCGACAACGCGGCCGCGCACGGTGCCTGCCGCGTTCAGCGGGCCGGAAAGGTCACCTTCCACGCGGTAGCGGTCCCAGGACCCAACCGTGGCGCCCACGGATGCCTGCAGCGTCCTGGTCGGCCGCTTGCGCACCATGTTGACGGTGGCGGACGGGTTACCCGACCCGCGCAGCATGCCCGATGCGCCGCGCAGCACCTCGACGCGGTCGAGCACAGCGGTATCCGGCTGGACGAATGCCGAGCCGCTCTGGTTGATCGTAAAGCCGTCAATCTGCAGCGCGTCGATCTGGTAACCGCGCGAGAAATAGGTCACCCGTTCGCTGTCGACGTAATCGACCGACACGCCCGGCGTGTTCTGCAGCACCTCCTGCAAATCCAGCAGTGCACGGTCGTCCAGCAGCTGGCGCGTGATCACGGTGACCGGCTGGGGGATGTCGCGCACGGACTCCACGCCCTTGAATACCGTGGCCTTGCGGCTGCCCAGCGAGCCGGAGCCTTCCGTGCCGGTGCCGGGTTCGACACTGCCGGTCACGGTGACCGTCGGCATCGGCGCTTCCGTCTCCGCCATCGGCCCGCCCGCCTGCTGCGCGTGCGCCGCCGGATAAATCAATGCCAGGCTGGCGCAGAGGAGGGTCGCTTGCAGATGGCGGCGGGAATGAGGACGGACGGACAGGCGGACGGCGGGCATTGCAACTCCTGGCAAGTGGCTGTGAATGAGAATCTAAATGAGAATCACTTACAATTGTAGCGCTATCGGGGCCAAGGTGTCGATCTGCTGGTTGGGATAGATCACTGCGGGGTCAGGTCCAACATTCGGACATTGGCGCTGGCAATGGATAGCTGGCGCCTGGCGGAACAGCCGTGTCTCCGGGCGAAGGCCCGGTGACAGGAGCCTGTTCCCGACGTGGAGCTTCGCCCGTCCGCGACGCTGAACGGTCCGGTACTTCTCTGGCTAAACGTCGGGGACAGGCACCAATCTCAGGGCCGGGAGGCCCCGAGATCGGAGCCAGTCCCCAGAGGAATGGCGAGCTAGCTGTAACTACGGGGTCATGTCCGACATTCGGACATGAATGTCCGAATGTCGGACCTGACCCAGGTGTCAAGCGCTGCTGGCGGTCACTCGCCCAGCTGCCCCGCCGGCCGCGAGCGTGCCGATGGCGTGACGAAATGGCCAGGCGCAGATCCGATCACGTGGGCCGCAGCTGACAGCCACATCAAGCCGGCGTGCGGGCCACCGAAGCCCGCAGCGTCACCGTCACGGGAAAGTCCCGCTCCACGGGGCGTCCCAGCCCGTAGCACAGGTTCAGCAGCGCGTTGATGCCGTTCAGCGTCATCGGCCGCCACGGCATGCGCACGGAAGACAGCCGCGGCGCCGAATACTCCGCGCTGGGCGTATCGTCGTAGCCCAGCACGGACAAGTCCTGCGGCACGCGGATGCCCGCCTCCTGGAAGTACGACAGCGCGCCCACGGCCATTTCGTCGTTGGCGCAGAACAGCGCCGTGCAGCGCCGGCTTGACGCGACCAGTGCCGCCGCCGCGTCCCAGCCGCCGGCGGGCGAGAAATCGCTCCAGCGCAGCCAGACGTCGCCGGGCGCGATACCATGCCGCGCCAGCTCCCCCATGAAACCGTCGATGCGGGCCATGTTGTCCGGCAGCGCTTGCGGGCCGGCGATGACGGCGATGGCGCGGTGACCGTGCTCCAGCAGCGTGCGCGCGGCCAACTGCCCGCCGAGGACGTGATCGACGGTGAAGCACTGGTCCGGGATCGTCGCGAACGGGTGGTTCAGCGCCACGAGGCGCGCCACCTTGGGGCCCAGCGCCGCGATATCGTCTTCGTCCAGCGCGCTGGTCATGACGATCAGGCCGTCGCACCCACGTTCGATCAGGAAGCCGATGCCGTCGATGGCCTGGCGGCGGTCGTCGCCCAGCCCCACGCCAAACGCCACCACCATATGCAGGCCGGCCGCGCGCAGCTCCGTGTCGATCATGCGCAGGATCGGCGTATAAAAGGTGCCCGACAGCGCGGGGATGTACACGCCGATCATCTTGCTGGAGCCCGACAGCAGCGAGCGCGCCGCGTGCGACGGACGGAAGTCCAGCGCGTCGATCGCCTGCTGCACTTTCGCCAGCGTGGCCGGCGACACGGGCCCGCTGCCGTTGATGGCCCGCGAGGCGGTGCCCAGTCCCACGCCTGCCAGGCGGGCGACGTCCTTGATGGTTGCCACGGTTATTTTTTCCTGTTCGGTTGGCTGCCGCTATCGTGGCGGAGTCTGACGGTTTCGTCTGTTGTTTGTTGGTACAAAACGTTCATCGCGGTTCTCGTCAGCTCCGAAGTATCGGCTGTTGTCTGTTGGTACAAAAGGTTCATAGCAGCTCCGCCGTATCGGCTGTTGTTTGTTTGTACAAAAGCTTCAAAGTCCTGTTGCGTCGTCAAAATGGAAACGTTACCATGAAACGACTCTGATACTGAATGCAACGATCAAGGACCCCATGATCCCAGCCGCAAAACTGCTGTGCGTGACGATGGCGCTGGCGCTGCCCACTGCGGCGTGGGCGGACGTGCCCGCGGGCTGGCGCCTCGTCTGGGCGGACGAGTTCGACGTCGACGGCTTGCCCGATCCGGCGCGCTGGGACTATGACACGGAGCGCAACCGCGCCGGCTGGCATAACGACGAGCTGCAGTACTACGCCCGGGCGCGGCTTGATAACAGCCGCGTCCAGGACGGCAAGCTGATCATCACGGCGCGCCGCGAGGCGCTCGCGACGCAGCCCGATTACGGCGGCCAGCAGTATTCGTCGGCCCGGCTGCTCACGCGTGGCAAGGCCAGCTGGAAGTATGCGTATATCGACGTGCGGGCCAAGCTGCCCTGTGGTCGCGGCAGCTGGCCCGCCATCTGGATGCTGGGAACCAAAGGCAAGTGGCCCGTCGATGGCGAGCTCGATATCATGGAACACGTCGGCAACAAGCCGGGCGAGATTCTCGGCAGCATCTACACGGGTGCCAGCAACTGGCCGATGGGCACCGCCCGCACCGACAAGGTCATGGTGGCCGACGCCTGCAACGCCTTCCACAACTACCAGCTGACATGGACGCCGGACCGCATCCGCATCGGTGTCGACGGCCGCAACTATGCCGAGCTCGTCAATCCAAAGGACGGCGACTACAACAAATGGCCATTCGACAGCCCGCAGTACCTGCTGCTGAACCTGGCGGTGGGCGGCGTGCTGGGTGGTGAAGTGCAGGACAGCAGCCTGCCGTGGCAGTTCGAAGTGGATTATGTCCGGGTGTATCAACCCTGACGTCGCAGCAGACCCGGCAGAAACAGGACGCTGATTTTTACAGACTGCAGGGGCTTTAACGGCCGTGTATGGAAACGTTTCCATTCGAGAAACGCCACGTGTCAAAACAAGATCGACAAGAACACAGGAGACGAAATGCACTATCCCAAGGCAAAACAGAAACTGATTGCACTGGCCGTTGCCAGTGCCTGCGCATGGCCGGCATTGGCGCAGGAGCAGGTCGCGCAGGCCGACACCGCCGGACAATCCGCCGGCGCCACATCCGGCAGCTCGGGTGACGCACCGGTGGCCTCCGTGGTCGTCACGGGCCTGCGCGCCAGCATGCAGTCCTCGCTGAACCTGAAGCGCAATGCGGACGGCGTCGTCGACGGCATCGTGGCCGAGGACATCGGCAAATTCCCCGACACGAACCTGGCCGAATCGCTGCAGCGCATTTCCGGCGTGTCGATCGACCGCTCCATCGGCGAAGGTTCCAAAGTGACGGTGCGCGGCGTCGGTCCCGACTTCAATATGGTGCTGCTCAATGGCCGGCAGATGCCGACATCGAACCTGGGCGACCTGAATGGCCGCGCGTTCGACTTCGCCAACCTGGCTTCCGAGGCGATCTCGCAGATCCAGGTGTATAAAACCAGCCGCGCCGACACGCCGACGGGCGGCGTCGGCGCCACGCTGAACGTCATGACGGCGCGGCCGCTGGACCGCCCCGGCTTCCAGGCGAGTGTCGGGGTCAAGGGCGTCTACGACAAGTCGTCGTCGAACCTGCCGGGCGACGTCAAATCCGGCGACCGCGTCACGCCGGAAATCTCCGGCATCTACAGCACGACATGGAACGACAATATGTTCGGCCTGGCGGTCAGTGCCAGCTACCAGGAACGCAATCTGGGGTACAACACGGCGTCCGTCTCCAGCGGCTGGAAGGGCCCGTTCCGCGGCGACGAGAACAACTGGGGCACGATCCCCCTGCCCGGCGCGCCCGGTTCCGAAAACATCACGAACCGCCCCGGTCCCACCGATGTGTATTCGGTGCCGCAGAACCTGAACTACGCGTTCTCCGGCGTGCAGCGCCAGCGCACCAATGGCCAGTTGACGTTCCAGTTCGCGCCGCGCAAGGACATCACGACGACGCTGGACTACACCTACTCGGAAAACAAGATCCAGACCCGGCGCCAGGATTTGTCGGCCTGGTTCAACTTCGGCCCATCGACCAGCAGCTGGACCAACGGCCCCGCCGCGGGACCGCTGGTCTATACGGAAATCCTCAACCCGGCCACCAGCGACATCGCCATGGGCGGCGCCGATTTTGCGACGCGCAGCGAAAACAAGTCGCTGGGCTTTAACGCCGCCTGGAAGGTCAACAACAACCTGAAGCTGGAGCTGGATGCGCACCGCTCCACCGCCGAATCGATGGCGGACAGTCCGTGGGGCTCTGACAACGTGCTGGGCACGTCATCCTTCAGCCGCGGCAACACGACGGCGGACTTCAGCCAGGACTTCCCCGTGCTGTCGATCCAGGGCGCGGATTTCAATCGCGCGCCGCAGCAGGTCACCGGCTCCGCGTTCCGCAACGGCTACATGAAGGGCGAGGTGACGCAGACGCAGTTCAAGGGCCGTCTGAAACTGCTGGAGGCGTCGGAACTGAACTTCGGCCTGTCGGCCACGAAGGTCGACAACCGCTCGGCCTTCTCGACGATGCAGCGCGACACGTGGGGCGGCGCTACCAGCCCGGCCGACTACCCGAGCAGCGTCTGGCACGCCGAGACGGTGCGCCAGTACTTCGACAAGATCGACGGCAGCGGCAACCCGAACCTGTTCAACAATTTCCATACCTTCGACTTCGGGCAGGTGCGCGACCTGGCCATCAAGGCGTCCGGAAGACCCGACCTGTACTCGGTAAAAGATCATTGGGACACCGACCAGAGAACGGAGGAAAAGTCGAAGAGCCTGTACCTGCAGTTCAACACCGACTGGGATACGCGCCTGCCGCTGCGCACGGCGCTGGGCCTGCGCTATGAAAAAACCGACGTCGTATCGACGGCACTGGTGCCGACGGCCACGTCGATCAGCTGGGTCTCGCAGAACGAGCTGCCGGTGCAGTTCGGCGATCCGTCCTTTACCACCCTGACCGGCAAGTATCACCACCTGCTGCCCAGCCTCGACTCCGACCTGGAGCTGCGCGAGGACATGAAGCTGCGCCTGTCGTACGGTCACACGATCGGCCGGCCGAGATATGACCAGATCGCCGGCGGCGTGGTGCTGGACAACCTGGCGCGTCTCGACGGCGGCACGGGCTCGCAAGGCAATCCGGCACTGAAACCGGTGAAGTCGAAAAACCTGGACCTGTCCTACGAGTGGTACTACGGCAAGCAGAACTTCTTTGCCGTCGGCTTCTTCAAGAAAAACCTGGAGAACTACGCGGGCCAGTCGAAGGTCGACGTTACGCTGGACAACCTGCACACGCCGGTCGGCGGCGCGTTCTGGAACGAGGCGTTGGCCAACGGCTGCGCCGGTGCCGACACGACCTGCATCCGCAACTACATCTTCCGTAACCACGCCGGCGCCGCAGGCGTAACGCGCGGCGCGGACGACGCGTCCGGCAACGCGACAGGCACGATCGTCGGCCAGGCCAACGATCCGGTGGCGAAGTTCCGCATCACGACGTTCTCGAACCAGAAGAAGGCCGACGTGAAAGGGCTGGAGCTGAACGTGCAGCACATGTTTGGCGACAGCGGCTTCGGCATCTCGGCCAACTACACGTATGTCGACTCGGGCCTGGGCTTCAATAATGCCGGCATCGGCGAGCAGTTCGCGCTCGTCGGGCTGTCCGATTCGGCCAACCTGATCGGCATCTACGAGAACGCCGGCTGGACGGTGCGGGCGGCCTACAACTGGCGCGACAAGTTCCTCGCCTCGACATTCGACGCGGCCGGCCCGAACCCGCAATACACCGAGGCGTACGGCCAGTTCGACCTGAGCGTCAACTATGCCATCACGCCGAAACTGTCCGTGCAGTTCGAGGGCATCAACCTGACCAATGAGACGACCCGTCAGCACGGCCGCACCGAGAGCATGCTGGTGAACGCGACGCAGACGGGTCCGCGCTACATGTTGGGAATGCGCTACAAGTTCTGATGGCTGTTCTGCCAGCGGCCACGGGGGACGGCGTTTTTGCCCCCGTGGACGGGGATAATTTTTCCGTTGGCGAATTAGTTTTTCGGTTAAACTTTTAGGCAACTTCCTCGTCAGGAACACCGTATGACCCAAGCGATTCGACGCATCGTGATTGTCGGCGGCGGCTCCGCCGGCTGGCTGACGGCCGGTATCCTCGCCGCCGATCACCAGGCCCATTCGCCGCGCGGGCTGGAAGTGACGTTGATCGAATCGCCGGATGTGGCGCCCATCGGCGTTGGCGAAGGCACGTGGCCGTCGATGCGCGATACGCTGCGGCGCATCGGCGTCTCGGAGACGGCGTTCTTCCGCGAATGCGATGCCGCGTTCAAGCAGGGCTCCCTGTTCCGCGGCTGGCGCGAGACGGCTGGCGACGACTATTATTTTCACCCGTTCGTTCTGCCGCAGGGCTACGGCGAAGCGGATCTGGTCGGCGCGTGGCAGGCCGGCTTTGCGCAGGTGCCGTTTGCCGACCTGGTGAGCTTCCAGCCGCACCTGTGCGCGCAGGGCCGCGCGCCAAAACAGCCGGCCACGCCGGAATTCGCCGCCGTCGCCAACTACGGTTATCACCTCGACGCCGGCAAGTTCGGCGTCTTCCTGCGCAAGCACTGCCTGGAACGCCTCGGCGTGCGCTATGTGCCGGATCACGTGACGGGCATCGCGTCGCACGAGAATGGCGACATCGCCGCGCTGCAGACGCGCGAACACGGCGCGCTGGCCGGCGATCTGTTCATCGACTGCACCGGCATGCAATCGCTGCTGCTGGGCCGTCACTTCGATATTCCCGTCGTCTCGCAGCGGCACGTGCTGTTCAACGACAGCGCGCTGGCCGTGCAGGTGCCGTACCCTGCGGACGACACGCCGATCGCGTCGCAAACGACATCCACCGCGCAGCGGGCCGGCTGGATCTGGGACATCGGCCTGCCGACGCGGCGCGGCATCGGCCACGTCTACTCCAGTGCGCACACGAGCGACGCCCAGGCGGAAGCGGACCTGCGCGGCTACATCGGCATCGCCGACATGCCGGCGCCACGCAAGCTGACGTTCGAACCGGGCTACCGGCGCGAGTTCTGGCACCGCAACTGCGTGGCCATTGGCCTCTCCGCCGGCTTTATCGAGCCGCTGGAAGCTTCCGCGCTGGCGCTGGTGGAAATGTCCGCGGCGCTGGTCAGCGACGACCTGCCGGCCACGCGCGCCGACATGGACGTCGTGGCGCGCCGCTTCAACGACGCCTTCACCTATCGCTGGGAACGGGTCATCGAATTCCTCAAGCTGCACTATGTGCTGAGCCGGCGCGACGGCGCCTACTGGGAAGACAACCGCAGCGAGGAAACCATCCCGGAACGGCTGCGCGAGCTGCTGGCGCTGTGGCGCCACCGGCCGCCGTCGCGCCTGGATTTCCACCGCATCGAAGAAGTGTTCCCCTCCGCCAGCTGGCAGTACGTGCTGTACGGGATGGGGTTTGTACCGGAACCGGGCGGCACGCGCCGTGCGGACCCCGAGGCCGCCGCGCAGTACTACCGCGAAGCGGCCGACCTGACGCGCAGGATGCTGGGCGCCCTGCCGTCGAACCGTGCGCTGCTGGAGCACATCCGCCGCCACGGCCTGCAAAAAATCTAACGACAATCAAGCAAACTGCGAAGAGACAAGATGCCCAACCCCGTACTGCTCAATAACGTCCAGCACAAGGACCTGCGCGTGCTCACCGAACGCTCCGCCGCGCTGGGTGACGACGTGATGTTCGCCCTCACCTTCCCGGCCGAGTTCCGCACGCTGCAGGCGCACTACCCGATCGTGTTCCGCAAGAGCGACGATGCGACATCGTTCGAACCGGTGGCGCTGTTCGGCTTCGAGCAGGGCGAAAACCTGTTCCTGAAATATGCCGGCTGGGATGCGCCGGAAGTGCCGCTGCTGGTCGAGCGCCAGCCGTTCCTGATCGGCCGCGACGGCGAGGAGCTGTTGGTGCATATCGACGTCGACCATCCGCGCGTCGGCACGGGCGAAGGCGAGCCGCTGTTCCTGGAATATGGCGGCATCACGCCGTACCTGGAGCGCATCAATTCCGTGCTGCTGACGATCCATCAGGGCCTGCAAACCGTGCCCGGCTTTATTGGCGCGCTGCTGGAGCACGACCTGCTGGAGTCGTTCGTCTTCGACATCGAACTCGATGACGGCTCGCAGAATCGCCTGGCCGGCTTTTACACGATCCACGAAGAGCGCCTGGCCGCCCTCGACGGCGCCGCGCTGGGCCGGCTGCACCGGTCGGGCTACCTGCAGCCGATCTACATGGTTATCGCGTCGATGTCGCAGTTCCGCGCGCTGATCGCCCGCAAAAATGCTGCCCGTCGCTGAACTGCATGGGCTCAGGCCGGACGAGCTGACGCCACGCATCCTGGAATCGACGCAGCCGCTGATCGTGCGCGGCCTCGTGGCCGACTGGCCGATGGTGCGCGCGGGCCTGACGTCGCAACAGGCGGCCAGCGCCTACCTGCGCCGCTTTTATCAGGGCATGAACGTCGTCGCCATGCTGGGCCGGCCGGACATCGACGGCCGCTTTTTCTACAACGACGACCTGTCGGGCTTTAATTTTTTCCCGGCCAACGTGCGCCTGGACGGCGTGCTGGCAGAGCTGGAAGACCATCGCAACGACGAGCAGCCGCCCGCCATCTACGTCGGCTCCACCGCCATCGACAACTGCCTGCCGGGGTTTCGCGCCGAGAACGACGTCAACCTGCACGGCCGCGACGCGCTGGCCAGCATCTGGATCGGCAACCGCACGCGCATCGCCGCCCATTACGATTTACCGGACAACCTGGCCTGCGTGGCCGCGGGACGCCGGCGCTTTACGCTGTTTCCGCCCGAGCAGCTGGAGAATCTGTATATCGGCCCGCTCGACTTCACACCCGCCGGGCAGGCCATCAGCCTCGTCGACTTCAAGCGTCCCGACTTCGGCCGTTTTCCGAAGTTCGCCGAGGCGCAGCGGCACGGCCAGGTGGCGGAACTGGCGCCGGGCGACGCGCTGTTTATCCCCAGCATGTGGTGGCACCACGTGGAGGCCCTGGACCGCTTCAATGTGCTGGTCAACTACTGGTGGCGCCAGTCGCCCGGCTACATGGACACGCCAACGACGGCGCTGATGCACGCCATCATGACGGTGCGCGACCTGCCGCCCGCGCAGCGCGCCGCGTGGGCGGAGCTGTTCCGCCATTACGTGTTCGAGGCCGACGACACCACGGTGGCGCACATGCCGCCGGCGGCCCGGCGCGTGCTCGGCCCACTGGATGCGGACGCCACGCGCGCACTGCGCGCGCAATTACTCAAGCGGATGAACCGCTGAATAAAAAAATACAGGAGACAAGCGTGGAACAGACAAAACAGAGCCGCCCGATCCGCCGCGTCGTGATCGCCGGCGGCGGCACGGCCGGCTGGATGGTGGCCGCCGGCCTGTCCAAATCGCTGGGCAAGCGGCTGGACATCAAACTGATCGAATCGGATGAAATCGGCACCGTCGGCGTCGGCGAAGCCACCATTCCCACGCTGATGAATTTCCACCACCTGATGGAAATCGACGAGCGCGAGTTCATGGCCGAGACGATGGCCACGTTCAAACTGGGGATCAGTTTTGAAAACTGGCGCAACGTGAACGAGGACTACATCCACTCGTTCGGCACCACGGGCACGGACCACTGGACGGCCGGCTTCCAGCACTTCTGGCACAAGGGCCGCGAGCGTGGGCTGGCGGGAGATTACGGCGACTACTGCCTGGAGCTGAAGGCGTCGCTGCAGAACCGCTTCGCGCACTTGCCGAAGGCGGGCATGAACTACGCGTACCACATGGATGCGGGCCGTTACGCGAAGTTCCTGCGCAAATTCAGCGAGCGCTATGGCGTGCAGCGCATCGAAGGCAAGATCGCCGAAGTGCGCAAGGACCTGATCGGTGGCGACATCCGCGCGCTGCGGCTCGACTCCGGCGCCGAGCTGGAAGGGGATCTGTTCATCGACTGCACGGGCTTCCGGGCGCTGCTGATCGGCGAGACGATGGGCGTCGGCTACGAGGATTGGTCGCACTGGCTGTTCAACGACAGCGCCGTGGCACTGCAGACGAAGTCCGTCGGCGAAGCGGTGCCGCTGACGCGCGCCATCGGCCGCGAGGCGGGCTGGCAGTGGCGCATCCCGCTGCAGCACCGCACCGGCAACGGCATCGTCTACTCGAGCCGTTACACGGACGACGACACGGCGCTGCGCACGTTGCAGGCCAACGTCGAGGGAGAAGCGCTGACGGCGCCGCGCGTGATCCGCTTCAAGCCGGGCCAGCGCCACCAGACGTGGAAGGGCAACTGCATCGCTATCGGCCTGGCCAGCGGCTTCCTGGAACCGATCGAATCGACCAGCATCCACCTGATCCAGCGCGGCATCATCCGCCTGATGCAGATGTTCCCGACCGACGGCATCAGCCAGGCCGACGTGGACGAATACAACAAGCAGGCGGAAACGGAGATCCACCATATCCGCGACTTCATCATCCTGCACTACAACGTGACGAATCGGCGCGACACGCAGTACTGGCGCGACGCGGCCAGCATGAAGGTGCCGGCGTCGCTGCAGCACCGCATCGACCTGTTCCGCGAGACGGGCCGCGTGTTCCGGATCCCGAACGAACTGTTTGCGGAAAATTCATGGATCCAGGTGATGCTGGGGCAGGGCATCATGCCGCGTCAGCACCATCAGACGGCGGACCTGATGGGCGACGAGGAACTGGCCCACTTCCTTGGCTCGATCGCCACGTCGATCGACCGCACCGTGGCGCAGCTGCCGCAGCATGAACAGTATGTGCAGCGCTACTGCGCCGGGACGGGATGGCAGGAAATTTGACCGGCGCGTGACAAAGCGAGAGTTTCTGGTCCCCTCTTCCGGGGTATAACTATGCCTTTTAAGGGAGGCATTTGTGCGCAGACAGACTCTCTCCGCCGGCGCGATCGCGCTCTTCATGTGCGGCAGCCTGGTGGCCCAGTCGCAGCTTCCGGCGCCGCACTACAAGCTGAAGGCGGCGGAACGCACTGGCTCCCACCTGCGCCGCGATGCGGCGTTGGGCAGCATCCCTTTCGACAGAACGTACGCGCAGCTGACCGACGAGCAGAAGGCCATCGTGCGCGCCCCGTACGAATCGCTGGCGCCCGATGACGAGCCGCCGTTCCCGAAACATGGCCTGAGACGGGTCCATGAGACGATCGTGCAGATCCGCCGCCGCGCGCATATGGAAGGCAGTTTCGGTGCGGGCGTCATGGTGGGCCCCGACGGCAAGGCCAGTGAAGTGCGCGTATATCGATCGCCGGACCCGGAAGTGACGAAGATCCTCGCCAACCTGCTGGTGCTGCAGGAATACAAGCCGCCGCTGTGCCATGGCGTGCCGTGCAGCCAGGAGTATGCGTTCAATGTGGATCTGCGCTACGAGAACTGAACCTTGTCGGACCGTTGACACAACGGCCACTCCGGCGTAACTTGCCTATCGGTCAACCACCGGAGGCAAGTGATGAATACTGGTATGAACAGCCCAGGCGACAACGTCGCCCTGACGATCCAACGCCGCTTCGACGCACCGCGCGACCTCGTGTTCCGCACCATGGTGGAGCCGGATCACCTGCGCCACTGGTGGGGCCCGAAGGAATGCACGATCACCGTTGGCCGTGCCGAGGCGAAGCCCGGCGGCGTTTTCCACTATTGCATGCACCCGCGCGATGCCGGCGCGGCAGGCATGGACGTCTGGGGGCGCATCGACTACCGCGAGATCGACCCACCGACCCGCTTTGCGTTCGTCAACGGCTTCGCCGACGAAGCGGGTAACCGCATCCGTTATCCGCTGTTGCCCATGTGGCCCCTCGAAGTGCTGAACACCGTGACCCTGGAAGACGACAGCAGCGGCACCGTCATGACCCTGCACTCGGTGCCCATCGACGCCAGCCCGGCCGAAAACGGTACGTTCCTGGCCGGTCATCCGTCGATGCAAATGGGTTTTGCGGGCATGTACGACGTCTATGAACAATACCTCGCCACGCTGAAAGGAACCGCCGCATGAAGCGCCTGTTGACAACCCTGGTCTTGTCCACAACCGCCGCCGCCGGCATGGCCGCGCCAGTGAACTACGATATCGATCCGGCCCATACGTTCCCCAGCTTCGAGGCCGACCACATGGGCATCTCCGTCTGGCGCGGCAAGATCAACAAGAGCAGCGGCAAGGTCGTGCTGGACCGCGAAGCGGGCAGCGGCAGCGTGGATATCGCCATGGACCTGTCCAGCATCGACTTTGGCCACGATCAGCTCAACAAATGGGCAGTCGGCAAGGACTTTTTCGACGTGAAGCGTGCCGGCGGCAAGGCGCAGTATCGCGGCAAGCTGGCCGGCTTCCAGAACGGCGCGCCCACCGAGGTGCAGGGCGAGCTCACCATGCACGGCGTGACGCAGCCGGTCACGTTAAAGCTGAACAGCTTCAAGTGCATCCCCCACCCGATGCTCAAACGCGAAGTGTGCGGCGCCGATGCCGCGGCCACCATCAACCGCGAAGCGTTCGGCCTCACGGCCGGCAAGGACTACGGCTTCTCGATGGATGTGGCGCTGCGCATCCAGGTCGAAGCGGTGGCGGCAAAATAAGCCGTCAGCGGTTCGTCAACGTCACGCCGGCGGCCACCATCACGCCGCCGGCCACCATCGATGCCAGCACCTGCTCGCCCAGCAGCAGCGCGGCCAGACTGATGCCGAAGACGGGCACCAGGTTGTTGAACACGGCCGTGCGCGACGCGCCGATGGCCTTGACGCCTTCGTAGTACCAGACAAATCCCAGCACCGTGCCGAACGCGCCCAGGTAGCCCAACCCCACCCACACCTGCCAGCCAATGGCCGACCAGTCGACGGCGGCGCTGCTGCGCGCCGCGCCGATCGTCAGGAACAGCAGGCCCCACAGCGCCGCGTACGTCGTGGCGGCGATCGGGCTCAGGCCCTTCAGCGCCGATTTGCCCACCAGCGTGTACGCCGCCCAGCTGCTGATCGCGCACAGCATCAGCAGTTCGCCCACGCCGACGGACTGGCTGATGTCGTGCAGCGCGGCGACCGGGTCGCCCCGCGTGATGACGATGGCGGCGCCGGCAAACGCCAGCGCGATGCCGGCCCACTTGACGGCGCTGAGGCGCTCGCGCAGCAGCATGGCCGCAGCGAGTGCCGTCACGACGGGGTTGAGGGCGATGAACAGTGCCGCGCGGCCCGCCGGCATCTGTCCCAGCGCGCCGAAGAAGCACAGGTTATACAAGAAAATGCCGGTAAATCCCAGCACGGCAGTGGCCAGCAGCTGCTGGCGCGACAGCCGTGGCAGGCCGCCTTCGCGCCGCCACGCCACCAGCAACAGCAACACCACGGCCACGGCAAAGCGCAGCGCGGCCGCCGTCATCACGGGCAGCGCATGGGCGACGATGCGCCCGGCGATAAAGGTGCCGCCCCAGAACAGCGTGACGAAAACGAGTTTGATGTACACGAGTGGTGCGACGAGCGGTGCAACGAGCGGCGGCGTGGCGGTTTTCATTTTGGGCTTGCAGTCAGGGTTGCGGAAGGCATACAGTATTACTTATCCCGATTCATGCGCAAATGAGTAAAAACTCATGGGCGGCAACAGGCGAAAACAATGCGATGACCTTTACTCAGCTGGAAATCTTTGTCATGGTCGCCGAGATGCGCGGCTTCACGTCGGCTGCCCTGCGGCTCGGCATCAGCCAGTCGGCCGTCTCGCACGCGATCAAGTCGCTGGAAAACGAGCTGGATGCGCAACTGGTCGAGCGCGAGCAGGCGGCCGTCGCCGTCACGGAACTGGGCCAGCGCCTGCTGCTGCGCGCCCGCGAGATCCTCGGGCTGGCCGAGGCCATGCGCCAGGATGCCGCCGTGGCGCGCGGCCTGCACCAGGGGCTGCTGCGCATCGGATCGTTCGGGCCGACGTCGTCGCTGAAACTGCTGCCGGCCATCCTGACGGCGTTCCGGGCCCGCTATCCCGGCGTGGAGGTGCAGATCGACGAGGGACCCGATGCGGCCGTGCTGCAATGGGTGGCCGACCGCCGTGTCGACGTTGGCTTTGCCGTGCTGCCGGACGACCGCTTCGATACGGTGCCGCTGGTGGAGGATCAGCTGGTGGCACTGCTGCCGCGCGATCATCCTCTGACACAGAAGCGCGCCGTCACGCTCGCGGAGCTGAGCGAACAGCCGTTCATCATGCCGGAAGCCGGGTGCTCGGCGCTGATCGAACCGCTCTTCGCCAATGCCGGGCTGGCGCCGCAGGTGCGCTACCGCATGTCGCAGATGGTGACGGTGCTGCACCTGGTCGACAATGCGGACGGCATCACCGTGCTGCCGGAGCTGGCGCTGCCGCACGCGCTGGCGCAGACGCACCAGGGCATCGCGCTGCGGCCGCTGCGCCCCGCCGTGCGGCGCCGGGTCGGCCTTGTGTTTCGCAACCTGGGTCGCGCCGCACCCGCCGTGCAGGCATTCGCCGAGATTGCGCGCACGGTGGCAAAAGGCGTGACTACCCCTGGCACAGCATGAGCAGGTTGGCATAGGCCAGGACGTTTTCCGGGGCCAGCACCGCATGCACGGCCCAGGCGCACAGCGCACACAGGACAAGGACCACGGCGATCAGCGCGGCCGAGCCGTGACGCGACGCCATCACGCCGCCTGCACGCGCACGACGGCGCGGTCGTCGATGGGCCAGTGCAGCGCGGCGGCCAGCAGCCCCACACCGATGGCGGCCGCCCATACCAGGTTGTACGAATGCGTCGCATCGAACACGGCGCCGCCCATCCAGACACCGAGAAAACCGCCCAGCTGGTGGCCGACAAACACGAAGCCGAACAACGTCGAGATGTACTGCACGCCAAACACCTGCGACACCAGGCCGTTTGTCAGCGGCACTGTGCCGAGCCACGTGAGGCCCATTACAAACGCAAAGAGGTA
>Ga0308166_1000883_pt1 | contig 35538 bp, 45 predicted proteins | sample PhyCR2_2_FD_202137 | JGI IMG/M metagenome (GOLD analysis project Ga0308166, IMG submission 202137) | Phyllosphere microbial communities from UC Gill Tract Community Farm, Albany, California, United States - DLSLCC.R2 | ecosystem: Host-associated > Plants > Phyllosphere > Unclassified | place...
TTACTTTTTACTTTAACTTACCCTGAATTTACATGAGAAAGTAAGTTAGAAGTAAGATGAGGTGTTATTTTGGGGTGATCATCAGAGAAGAAATGGTTGAGTAAGCAGCTCAGGCAATAGCCACCGGTATAAATCAGCAGAACGGTAGATCGCCGTAGCCAACAGCGCGAAGCGTATTCACTCCCAAAGCAAAACCCGGCCAGCCCTACCCCAAAGACTGACCCGATCTGAAATTAAGCGGAATATATAGAGTAGTGTAGTATATGATAGTATAGTATAATCAACGCCTAAACTGAGTGCGTCCGACATGAAACTGAGCAACTATCTAAGCAAGTTCTTTCACGTTGAAGAAAGTGAAGTAGAAGACGATAACGGTAATGCTATCCCTTCTGTTTGGCTCTATGAGCACGAGGAAGACTCTGAACCAGTCATTATCCTAAAGGAGACAGAGAAGCCGGGAGAATGGCTTGTAGGCAATATCTCTTCCTCTCTTCCGCATAATGCTTTGCTATCAGAAGAGCAGCTCAAGAAGCTGGCTAGAGCAGGAATGATTACTCGCTGATAAACATACTTCGTAAGGAAACACAGCATGTATAAAGAACTTATAGAGCAGAGCTTTATTGAAGCAAAAGCAGCAAGAGCAGAACTCAGCAAGGTAGACGGCGTAGTTGTAGGAAAGGTGTCTAACAACCATCAAGGCCTGTATCTCTCAAACTACTCCAACTTACTCATGAACAGGCAGATAGACATTTTTGATGATGCGCTTCTCCTGCTTGAAAGGGAACGATACCAAGCTGCCTGTGTTATCAGCCGTGGAATGATTGAAACTCATGCTTTTTCACGACTCTTAAACAAAAAAGTTGAGAAGATCCTTTCTAAGCAAACTGGCCGCGAAAGCGTAGATAAAGCAATTGATGTTATTTTAGGTTTTACGAACAGCTCCCGTTTTAAAAAGTCAGAGCAAGAAAAGATTCAGAAGGGGGTTTTTGACCCTAATGACTACATGTTTACTGAACAGGCTAAGCATCGGTTTGAAAATCTTCTTTCTGTCAGTCAGCATGTGATGAAAGCTTTGCGTGAACTGTATGATGATGAGATGGAGCAAACCAAGCATAAAGAAAGTCAGTTTGAAATGACATATGACGTGTTAAGTGAACATGTTCATCCATCTCAGACGAGCATCTTTCATTACTATACGCCTGAAACCCATCTGATTCCTACTTCGCAAGGCCCCATACATGCTTATGAAGCAGCTAAGCTTCAGTGTGCCAGGGCGCTACATTTTATCGTAGATGCGAAGAATCAACATTCATGGTCTTCACAGTTAGCTGATGAGATGACTAAACGCGGTAAAGAGTAAACATTAAGCCCCTTCATAGGGGCTTATATTATTTAAACATTTTTTCTTTTTCTATTACTATAGCATTTAACGCATCTATTTTCTTTTCATTTATCATTTTAATCTTAACGTTTTGTAAAGCGAGCATCTCCACCATTCTTTTCATTCTTTCCTCACTCAATTCTAAACGAAGCTCTTTACCGTCTTCAATAGTTTCTTCTATAAGATCTTTTATTAATTCTTCTGCTTTCAACTGGATATCCATAAATTCAGACCTATGAACAATATTTTTTGGTGAGGAACATTGCTTGAAAGTAATACTTGTTCTTCTAGCCGTTAAAATTGTAATGGCGGTATAAACGGCCATTTGAAATATTTCTCTAACATCATTTTCAACAGGTTTGTTGATTATGAGTATTCCATCCTCTTTGTTATCAAGGTTCATACTTACTAAAAGATCATCGGGTATTTTTATATTTTCGCATTTAGCTTTTATCGAATCATCATCAAAGCTGGCTCCTGCTATTTCATGAGCAAACTTATTTCTTACGCCACGAATATTATTCAGTAGGTTTTTATCAAAATCAGATATCAAACCTAAGCTATGACTCATGAGTATCTTGTTTGAAAAACTCGATAATGGCCCATTATTAGAGAAGATATTATTCCTGTCATTCTTGCTTTCAATACCTATCAAATAGGCAGTTAACAATTCCTCAATAAGATAATCAAGCATTGATGCTGATATTATAGTTATGCCTCTATCACTACTTCCAGCGAACTCTTTTCTTATCTCATTGAAAATTGCTGACACTCTATCAATTACGCTTTTGTCCGCCACTACATCTCTAACATCCATTTATTCACCTTTCATAGTCAAATATCTCAACAACATTTTAGTTTTATCTAAGTGTTTTATTATAACCTCTTTACCTTTCCTTGTCCTGTGCTGACTTTAATGGGTAAGCTATTTTTAATAATGTGTTGCTCAACTATAGATATTATTCGCTTTCCAATGTCGTTTAAATGCTCACCACAATCTTCAAATAGTTCATTACTATAATTTGAACTCAAAGCATCTACTATTAGATCATAAATATGCTGAAGGTGATTAAAGAAAAAATCCTTCATAGCATCATGACCTTCAAAATCTTCAATAGCCTTTAACAGCTCTAAAGCTGAACACGATGATAAGATTTCAGCTCTTTCCTTTACCTCGTCAAGATTGCTGGCATCGATGAACATAACGCATGAATCCCTTCTGTGAGTGTCTGAGGTTCTACTATCACCTATCTGAACGGCATACACAACAAAGCCCCGTCAGGGGCTTCTGTGTTCTTATGCTGCTCTGGTTCTTCTCATCTCCTGTATACACTCTATGAAGCTGTCTACAGCGTCTGAAAGCGTCCTGAACTGCAGAAGCTCGCTTCCCACGGATGCGATATACACACAGCCATGAGAGAAACCTCTACTACAGTCAGTTGCCATTATGCTTACCTCATAGATACCGCCGCAGAAATAAGCGGCAGGATAGCCGTTGTCCGTGGTTATCTCGATCACACAACTTTCAGCTTCAGCTAAGCCTGCTCTTTCTATAGCAGCGTTGACAGTTTTAGTAAGCCTGTTTCTATACGTGTTTATAAACTCTTCATCACTAATCATTTTCATCTCCTTTTTAAATGGTTTATTAATCAATTATTGTATTCCCCGAATAATGTCAAATTTAACAGGAACCTTTAAGACGGACGGTAAACTTAGCCCATAAAAAAAGCCCCTTACGGGGCTTTGGCTTGCTGTGTGATAGTCTTTGCTATCTATAGTCTATGTTGAAACACAACTCTTTCTGCGTAGATGCTTTTACCGGCAATGACTGTTAATCCCATAACTATCCCGAACGCTACAAAGAAGCCAACCGGCCCGCTAAAGAACGCTGCTACAGCGCCCAGCAGAAATGCCAGAATTCCCCCAATGATGATGAACCACTGAGGCACAAGGCCATAGCCCACATGAGCTTTACACGCTAAGCAGATCTTCACACCATGATTCGATTCAGTTTGGCAGAACGGGCAAGTAATCTTTTTGATTTCCATTTTATTAATCTCTCTTGAAAAGAACGCCGTCATAAACTACATCGCTTTTTTCTTTCTTAAAGCGAAGGTTCCATTTAATCTGTGAAGAGCCGGTATTGATCACGGTATGAGCAACGTAAGTTCCTGCCTTTTCATCGTTGTTCCAACTGCTTACAGCGTAATCACGACCTTTAAACTCGATGTTCTTTTCTGAGATTTTAAGAACGACACCGAATTGCTCGTTTTTATAATCGCCATAAATACCTTTGCTATCGCATCCTGCCAGTAGAGAAGCAGCAGCCATCACGCTAACTAAAAGAAAATTTCTCATAGTAAAACCCTTTCATGATATGACTCGTAAGTGCATGATTTTGCACCAGATGAACGTGACCATACCGATAAAATGCAGCGATATCAATTAGTTAATTGAAGTTTTTTTTGATGGCAAAGCAAAGCCCCATGCGGGGCTTTAGTTATGCTGTCTTGCGGCGATAGGATTTTAAAGTAGTCTTGATTTTATTGAATGAGCTTAAAACTATGAAAACTAAACCGACTGAGATTGTGGCTATATACATCGCCTGTAGGTAGTTTACAAACATTATACTTACTTGCTTATTAACCTCATTCATTTGGCCTACACTACTTGTAAACATTATCGCTAGTTGTAAACCTCCTAACCTACATAACCATTTGAATATATTTTTTAGTTTTTCATTTGATTTAATTTTCAGCACTGAAAATACAACCAATACCATTACTGATAAAAAAATCACAACACCTATAATAACGGATAAAATCATACAGCCTCCTCAATGGTTTTAATAAAAACATGTGCTTTAGCATTGTCATCTAGAATAAAAACTTTATTCTCTTTGCTTAATTTCTCAATCGCATACATTGTTAATGCTGGTATGATCTTAAAATAAGAAACCTCCCCTTTAACTGAATCTATAAAATCCACTGATTCATTATCAATCAAAACACTTACACGTTTTAACTTGTTCATGAACCCTTCATCTTCATAGTAAACATAGTTCTTATCGAACTCTTTAACTTGAAATGTAAAATCTTCATCACCCTTCCTTATTTCTAAAGTTTTACTTTCTTTTATTAAGTCTTGTATTGCCCATTTCGTTAAAAATGATATGGGCAAAGATCGATTTTTAAACCATTCTCTCATCATTTTCTTTTGTCTCTCAGTAAAGCCCACAGTTATCATTCTTGTGTCATTTCTTGATAGTCTTCTTCTACACCTAAAAATATTATTCATGTCCTCTCCTGTATTTATTTAAAATATTACGCGTTCTTTATTTACTTTATAAAATATTGTGTTAACTAATATTTATATAATAACTAATATTTATTATAGATTTTAATGCAAGTCAAATTTTTAAGGTGTTTTATTTTACATAAGGAGTAAGTAATGAATAAAAAAACATTGAGAATATTAAAATATGTCTTCTTTATATTATTAGCTAATGTGCTATGTTTACACGCGGCTCAAGCTGCTGATCTATTTATACCGCAAGAAGGTGGGTTGGCTACTAAATATGCTTTACCACTTTTTGATTCAGAGACATCGCCATTTAAGAGAATATTGATAATCTTTGATGCTGCTACAATTTTAGTTGGCGGGTGTCTTTCTTTCTATCACATGGTTATCGGAACCGCTGCTACTGCTCATGACGGTGAAATGTTAGGAAAGAAATGGTCTAGCATGTTTACACCTATTCGAATGATTTATGCTGTCGTCTTTATGCTTCCAGTGAATGACGGTTTCAGTCCCATTCAAAGTCTTGTTCATCAAGTAGGGCTACAAGGTTCCGGCCTCGCTGATAGCATATGGCTTACTTATACACCTACTGCGTTGACAGGGAATTCTTATGTTCCGCCTGAAACTAATGAAAAAGTTAAAGATCTTTTAAAAAACACGGTCAGTAATGCCGTCTGCGTAGCAATGGTTAATAAGAAGATTAATAAAATCGTTAATGATGGTTATATAGGCTATATAGATGGTGTTCATACTCAATTCGGGCCTAAATATTTTGTGAAAGCTGGTCCCAATGGTTCAAGGTTAGTTGGTTATAATTGGGGAAATATAAGTCAACCTACTAATAGCTTCCCTTCTTATACTTATAACTCTTGCGGAACAACTAAACTAGCGTTTGAAACTCCTAACTTTGATCCTGAGACTAATACTACTTCTTTAGTTGATTTAAAATCTTTAGCTGCGGCTATGCAAAACGTCCAAATCGGACAGATGAACATGCTAGTTAAAGAAGCTCAGACAATTGGCAACAGAATAGTTTTCCAAAGGAATTATAATTCAGATGATGCTGAAGCCGATATGTTGCGCGTGTCAACCGCCTACGCTAATGAGCTTAAATCTGAGGCCAAAAAGCAGTTTGAAAAGTTTAGCTATACGGATGGCGTTAAAATGTCTCAACAGGACGGATGGATGGGAGCTGGATCATGGGCTTTAAAAATATCTAACACAGTGAGTTCTGCAAACGCATTGGTAAACAACTTACCACGCTCTGAGTTTGGTGAGAATGACACTCAAACTACATTCATCAACATTTGGGATAACAGTATATTTGCTGCTGTTGGCGGCTCTGCTGCTACTTTTGAACAAGGTTTAAAGAAAGACCCGACCTCGCCTAAGTCCCGTTCTGGTTCTAACGATGCCTATTCTCAGCAGCTAATCAGCTACTTCGTTCAGTCCAATAAAGACAGCAATGGCGTAGCTATAGATTACTATTCTACTAACCCGATGGTTGTGTTCGCATCGTGGGGAGATAACTTCCTTAGCATGGCTAACGGCGCTGCAGCTGTTGCTACCACATCCTCTGTTGTATCTGCTATCCCATTCTTCGGGAACATTTTAACCACGATTGCGGCAGCTTTCGGAACGGCGTTTAGTATGATGTTTTGGGCGGTAATCATACCCGGACTTTACCTGAGCTACTTCGTTCAGATGATACCATTCTTCCAATTCACCGTAGCAGTAGTGATGTGGTATATCCTGATGGGTGAAGCGCTCTTTGCTTCACAGCTCTGGATTATGATGTTCAACATAGCAGACGAAGGCTCATTCATCGGCTCTCAGAGGCCGGGGCTTAACCTGATGTTCTCTCTGTTCATGAGACCTGCGCTCTACATAATCGGCCTGATTATAGCTATATCAATCTCTACTCCTATTTTTGGGTTCATTAACAAGACCTACATCAATCTTCTTGCTAATGCAGGAGCGGGAGACCACTTCTTATGGCAACAGCTTGGATACGGCTATGGCTATATCATGATCATTCACACTGTGATGATGAAGATTTGGCAGCTTCCTCTTGAGCTACCGGAAAACATTGAGAGCTGGATGAACGTTCAAGGTTCAGGTTCAGTGGCAAGCCTTAAGGGTGCCGCACAGGAAACCATGCAAGGCACACAGCAGCTCTCTCATGCTTCATTGCCTGTGGCAGGAGCTATGACTGCTTTCGGTGCACAGACTACTCAGAAGTTTAGTGAAATGAATCAGAGACAGTTTGAACGCAATAAAGAGAAAGAGGCTAATGACAAGGCTAATACCAGCTCAGCATCAAACGGAGATAACAAGAGCGAAGGCAATAATAAACCTGACACTTCAAAAGACATATCCAAGTTTGAAGAGTGATTTTAAAAGGGGCTTAGCCCCTTTTTTTATATTTAAAATAAATAGCATATCCATGATTGACATATTAAATTTATTTTAATATATATTAATTAACATTTAATATATAAGGAGTTAAATATGAAAAAAGATAACAATAAAAATTTGGCAAAAAAGATAGGCGTTAATGCTATTAACGTCGTTAACGTTTTTGTTCCTGTAAAGAAGTCTGGTGAACACATTAAAGATGCCCTAAAGTTTAAAAGAACAAAACAGATGTTAAACCAAGGAAGAATTAAGAAAGTTGATTATATTCCATTTGAAGATCTATGTCAGAGGAATGATATAGATGATAGTAAACTCAAGAAGAGGTATATGACGATGGCATGGCTAACTTATGTTTTCTTCTTCGCTATGATAGGTTGGGGAGCATACTTTATAATGTCTATTTTAAATGGAGATATTTTTTCTGCGATTAGAAGCTTCTCAACTACTATAGTCTGTGTCGGCTTTTATTTTTGGGCTGCGGTTGATGCTTATTGCTACAGAACAAGACAATTACACTCAAAGCTTGGTTTTTTAAAGTCTGCCGAACATATATTCCCTAATCCATTCCATGAGTTTTCAGAAGTCAGTGATGTTATAGAAGAAGGGAAGTCGATAAGAAAAATAAAAGCATTTTTATTATCGAAAATAAATTAATAAATCTAGTTGATATCTATTAAAGAAGTACGATAATATATTTATAACGAAACGAGAGGAGATACCCAATGTTAAACTTTTTAAACGCATTTAATAGCACGCTGCATTTGTTTACTGATAACTTTTTCGCTGCGGCTTTACTTTTTTCTGCGGCTTTTGTATGGCTGATTAATAGCAAGAAAATTCAGGATAAATTATCTAAAACTAAAACCGACCTCGGATCTACTGCTCTAACTTTAGCAGCAATGGGAAATGGTTTATTAGTTATCCCTGTATTGGGGTTTTCTGTATACGCTATCTTTGCTTCACTGGCAGCTTAACACAGTTCACTTCTCTCTCGTTTCAAGAGGCTTCGGCCTCTTTATTTATGTTAGTGTATCAACATCGTCTCTGAGGACTCATACCTATAATGGATACGCCATTCTTTGACTCACCCGATAACACATATACTTTCTACTATGACGAAAGCGGCAATGATCGTAAGTTCTACATTCGAGAAGACTTCAGTGGATACAACGTTCAAAGGAAAGGCCTTCACTTCTTCCTAGGTGGCGTGGCGCATCATGGTAAGACTACAACTGCTGATGCTGTCGCTCTCATAAAGACTCTCAAACTGGCAGAAGGGGAAGAGCTGAAAGCTGCTGTTTTCGGTAAGGGTGAGTTTCCTGACATCATAGGGCGTAAGAAAACAGAGACCTTCTTGAAATGGCTTGTTGACTCAGATCTTTATGTTCACTGCTTCCACCTTAACCTTATCTACTGGTCTTACATTGATGTTATCGATGACTGCGTAATCTATGCCCTTGATAATAATATTATCCCATCCCAAGATTCGCAGTTTGATCTTGAGCAGTTCATAAAATTACACAAAGACGCGCTCTATAATGTCATTAAAGAAAATGCTAAAGATTTTTTTGAATTATTATCCAAGTATGACTTCCCTGAACTTTTTGGAAAAGAGAAAGACTTTATAAGTGATCTGGCTGCGTTCGTTGAAAAGTCAGGTTTGAAGGTGAAGGACAAGGAGCCTAATAGTGAGCTTGCGCTACATCAATTAATGCTGGCTTTCTTTCTTAAAAAGTGCCGTGATATTGATGAGCTTACACTTTTTTCTGATAAAGCCAAAACACCTATCATCGAAAACTTTTCTCTTTTTTATAAAGTTAGAGCTATGATGTTTAGACATTCAAAACATATCTTTGACGAAGAGCCGACTATTCAACGGATAATCTCTGATAGCAAAGGAAATCACCCCGACTTTACTCCTGATATTGATTATTCATTCCATGATTCTGAAGAAACTGGTTTTGAGCTAATTCAGGTCAGCGACGCAATAACAGGGATTTTAAGAGAGTATTATAGTTTCATTGATAAAAGCTCTCATGAAGAAATTATAGAGATTAGAGATCATCTAACCTCGCGTCAGAAAGAAAACTTCAAGTTATTTGAATCTCTGTTAGATAGAACCGACAAAAATTGCCGCGAAATGATTTATTCAGTAAAGACTGTGTTTGAATCTTATAAAAATGATTTGTTTGCTGGCCGCATATAAAAAAGGGGCTTAAAGCCCCTTTTTACTTCATACGTGTTGGCATTCTGGCCGTATAGACCGGAGCCTGAACGGGCACTGCGGGCTGATCGTAGCCGGGATTTTCTATCGACTTATCTATGTCCTTTACTTCTCTCTTTCCCCCAAAAGGCATCACTGAATCAAGCTTACGCTGTTGGTGAACCTCTCTAAAAATCCTCTCCTGTTCTTCAGATGCGGGTTTTACCACTAACCCGGCTTTTGTTGCCTCTTCATAAGCCTGCTCTAAGAAGAGATCATTACCCTCAAAGGCAATGCTGTTCCATCCCTTTGCCTTAGCCATCATCGTTAAACGACGTGCCGCTAAGCCTCTGTCATGACTTACTATCGATAGCCCCTGAGCTGACTCTTCAAGCACTGTGTTATCAGTGAAATGAAGCTTACGACTGTGTTCCAGTTCCTCTATTTCATGTAATGACCTACCGAACATGCGTCTAAGCTCTTCAGATGGTAAGAACGACACAGGGGCATGAGATTTAGCCTTGAACATCTCACTAACGCGTTTCTTAATGCCACTAAACCCAGAAGATTGCTGCTTCTTCTTAGTGAAAGCTTCCAGCTCATCTATGTGCTGTTTAGGGGCTTCAGGCTCATCCTGCGGCCTTCCCTCGGCTTTACGCACTGTGAACCTGTCCAGCTCTGACAAATCAGGTTCATCGGCTTCAAAGCTCGATATATCTACTCCCTGTGTATTAGCTGCTGCCGTCTGAGAAACCTGCTGTGTCTTCATGGCCATAACAGCCAAATCTTCATTACTGAGCACATCATCACTTACTGCAGCTTTAACTGCAGCCGGGGACGTAGCCTTCTGAGCGGGTTCTTCAGGGGCATCGAAGAAAACAAAGCCATCCTCTTCAACACCTAAAGCAGCTTCAAACGGGTTTGGCTGAAAGTCTGAGCTGATACCCATCGCCTCCTGTGCTCTCCTGTGTAGCGCCAACTCTTCGCTTTTGTCTTCATAGAGACCTGTCAGATACGCGTGGTCTTCCTGAAGCTTCACCATCTGCGGATCTGCCTCTTTGATGCCTGCTTTTCGTTTCTCCTCAATAGACTTCATCAGATCGCCGGTCATCGATTCGACCATCTCTAAAGCCGCAACAGGGTCAGCAACGAATGCTCTGTTGAATGTGTTCATAAACGTATTTTCTGCGTGTTCACTCATATCTATCTCCTTGTTTTAGAATTGAAAATTTAGCTTCCATAAAGGCCGCATACTAATCTATACTACTATATAGTAGTATGGTCAACAGCATGCCCGGCTAAGATAGCTGGGTAGCGATAAACGGAAGAGGTAAAGCGATTATGTTTGCTATGAGCGTGTGGTGTAGAAAAGGTGGTGTAGGAAAGACTACTCTCAGCCTAAACCTGTGCGGTTATTTCGCATCTAAAGGCCAGTCAACAACCCTCGTTGACTTTGATCCTCAAGGGGGTGCTTTAATCTGTGCCAGCTTCGCAGAAAAGAACGGTAAACCGCTGCCGTTCGAAGTGACTCGCAAACCAAAAGCTCCGACAGACTTCATGATCTTCGACCATGCTCCGGGCGTAGACAGCGGCGGCCAGTTAGCGCCTCTGGTGCTGGTTCCGACTATCCTCGATGCTTCAAGCTACTCGGCAACGCTTAAAAGCATTGATGAGCTGAAAGAGATGAAGAAGCCCTTCATTCTTGTGCCTAACCGTGTCGAGGTTCAGAACCGCGAACAAATGGAGCTGTTAGACAAGCTGAAGGGCTATTCAGAGAAGCTTGGCTATGAGCAACCATATATCCGTAAGCGTGTTGCTTATCCTCGTGCGTTTGGAAATGGGATCACCATCTTTGAAGAGAAGTCAGGCTTACCGAACATTACCGATGCGCGTCATGAGTTCGCACAGCTCATCGAAATCATTAAGATGAAAATCAAACAACAAAACGAAGCGAAAGCAGCAAAGTAATACACTACACTATGATAGTATAGTGTATGTTGTGCTACGTGAAATCTGAGAGAAACTACTATGACTGATACTAAGAAAGACAAAACTGAAAAATCGAACAAAAAAGGCGCAGCATGGCTTGATGATTTCGCTGCGTTTGAAAATGTCTCTCTTGAGACGTCATTTGCTGGAAGCAAAGGCACTTATTGGAACTACCGGGTAGAGAGCCTCGGTGATGTTCAGTCAGGTGCTGCGCCTCACATACGCTCAAACGTTAAAGTCACTAAGCACGACAACGCCCGCTTAATGAATGTGCGTATTCCCGCTGAGCTTGAAGAGAAACTTAAAAAGGTGTCTTTTGATATTCCTATCGCCACTCTTTTATTGATTTGCGCGGACTATTTAACTGATGAGCTGATCACCACTAATAAACAGATTTTGGCATTATCGCGGGAAAGCGACGAAAGGAAGATTTAATCGGGACAAACGGTTGACTGAGAGCTTTATTTAATATAGTTAATAGTTTACTTATATAATAACTTACATGAAATAAAAGTAAGAATGTAAGAAAAGTAAAATTAATAACAAAGGAGTTAGTAATGCCAAATGCGAAAGTAATAGTTGAGTATACAAGGAACGATGTAAAAGTTTCGGGGGGTCTATATGGTTTTAAACCTTCGGCTGAAGAGCTTGGTGAAGGTAATGCTGTATATGAAGATGCTTTGACAGGTCAAACTATTGAAGCAAGAACGCTAAAAGAGTTGATGCAAGAGATCGCTATTCCAGAAGTAGAAGCAGAATATGATGAAGATGGCGTATTAATTAAATCTGAACCTAAAGATATTGGCGAAGTAGTAGATAAGGAAATTCTTTTCTCAGCAGAAAAAGTTAAAAGGATGAAGTTAACTGAGACTGCTGGGCGTGAATTAATAAATAAATATATAAATGAAGAGGCTAAGTATAAAAAATACTTAAAGATGAAGGAAGCGTTCGATAATGATCCTTCAAAAAACCCTATGCCTAAAGAGGTTGTTAAACCACCTGTAGAACCCCAACCATTTATCTTTACCGGTGCTTTAAGAGACAGAAAGAATGCTACTAAAACTAATGATGTTGAAGCGTATCAAATAATATATGATTTATCTGGTGTGCCAGATGAGATAAGACAAGATTATTGGAAAACAATAGTAAAAGCACACGCTAGACCTAACTATGTGATCGAGTCAAATCAAAGCAACGGTGATAATACAGTTCGCGGGTTTCGTGGGAAACGCGCAGTAATTGCTAATAACATTCACGTTGCTCAGGATGCCAGTATTCATGGTCAGCTATTCGAATACATTTATGATGTTTCTGATGCTAAGTATATTCTTTGTGATGATGCTAAACGAGAAGAGCTTAAGAAGCTGGGTAAAGAAGATCAGATAACATATTTCCCAAATGATGAAAGAGCTTTTGTGCCTGAGCATGGCGGCGTATTTCCATTTGCTAAATGGATGAATAGCAGAACAGATATAAAATACGATAACTATAGAGAAGTTGTTTTAAAACATGTTAACCGAGAATTGGTAAAAGCCGGTTTCGGTGATTACCCGGTTCATTCTTTTGTTAGTCGTGTTCAGAGATTTAAAGACGAAGAACAGGCTGAAGCAGTAAGAAAAGTTCATACAGATTTACCGCAGTCTATCACAGACTACAAAGAAGACTTTGCTGAGCTGGCTAAACTTAGCGTAGATCCTGAGCAAAAAAATGCTTCTATTGTTAATAAATATAATATTAATATCAGAGAAAAAAGCAAACATGCTATCGAGTTAACTACAGAACTTGAACGTATCCAACGTGATATTAGTATCATGAAAGCAGCAAAGGAAGCTGAGATTGAAAACTTAACGCTAAAAGTTGAGAAAGATAAGTTATCAGTAAAAGTTAATCAACTTACAGAAGAGCTTGATCTTAAAAATAACGATATTGATTTATTAAAGGAAGCTCTTAAAGAGGAAGAAGCAGTTAAAGAAGCTTACTCTTCTAAGAATATGGCTTTATTAACAGAGAATGAAGAGCTTGAAGGAAAAGTTAAAGGCCTTGAAGTTGATCTTGAACAATCTGAACTAAATTTTGAAGAGCTTGAAAAGGATAAAAAGTCTCTTGAAACTTTATTGACTGAGAAACAAACAGCAATAGATGATAAAGATTTAAAAATCACAAAGCTGTCAAATGAGCTTGAAGAGCTAGATGCTTCGACTACTGAACAGATTAACAGCCTGTCAGATAAGGTCTCGGATCTTGAGAAGGCTATTGAAGACAATAAAACTTCTTATGCGAAAGAGAAAAAATCAGCATTAGAAAACCTTCGTAAAGAGCTGACTGAGAGCTTTAACAAGGACAAAGAAGACGCACTTAATAATCTTCGTCGTGAAATGGAAGAGAAGTTTAAAGCTGAGAAGGAACAAGCAGTTAAAAAAGCCCTTGATACTCAAGCGAAGACTCTGACAAGCCAGTATGAGAAAGATAAAAAACAGGCTCTTGATGATCTGCGCAAAGAACTTAATGAGCAGTTCGGAGCTAAAGAAGATAAATATAAGGACACAATTACAGAGCTTGAAGAAAACGTTCGTAAATACGTTAAATCTTCAAAAGACAACTTCGACCTCGCGGATTCTTATAGCAAAAAAATGCGTGAATTCCTCGAAGAGAACACTGAACTCGTTCAGAAAAATCGCGAACTACGCGAACAACTGGAAAAAAACGGGAATAACAATACACCAAAAAATAAATAAGGAGATGCTATGAGTATAGAAATACAAAAAATGAACTTCAAAAGCTTAGACAGAGCTTATGATGTTTTAATTAGAGCTATTAAATACGATGAAATTGTCATCAAGGCATTGGGCAATAATCATTCAAATAAGGAATTATTAAAATTCCTCGTCGATAACATTCGTAATCGTGGAGTGGATTACCACTCTACTTATGAAGCTTATCATGAAGCGCAAGTAGAAAGGCATAATAACGACAACATAAGCTTGGGTGATTCGATAAGGCTAACCTCATTGCTTAATTTAGCGATGAGATGCCTCTATCAGGTTATAGATGACCGTTATGAAATTGTTTATGAAAAAGAATACTTAAACTCATTCATGAAAGGTTTAAACATTAAACAAAGGGACTTTTTATTTGAAACTCGCAGGCTTTCATCGAATACATATGAGATTTTAACTCATAAGAAAATCATGAAAAAGCTTTCAGACAGTGAAAATAAGGAGTTGACTGAAGCTCTATACAATAATTATGAAGCCGTAAGGTTTTTCTACTCTGAAGGTGTCAGAGTAGAACCCTTAGTCATACCAGAATCTAAGCACAGGGAAGTCGCATGAAGATGAACTCAGGCGGGCTAGATCTCGCTAAGCTCACAGAAGAGCTTGAGAAGCAGAAAAAGGAGCGTGAGGCGCTCATGAACACAACGGAGCGTGCTATAGCCGCTCACGAGCATAACAGAGACAGGGGGGAGCAATCCCCCTCTGATGAAGATAACCCCTTTCAGTTTGACTCTTACGTGCCAGATTCTGAAGAGAGCGCACCGCTTGATGTGAAGAGCCTGAACAAAGCCGTGTTGTGGCGCTGTAAGCGCGATCTGTTTCAGCCGAACGTGAAGCTCATCAAGCAGTATGCTTTTGCTGACGTAGTGATTGAAGAGTCTAAGGACTGCTATGTGATTTACTCGTCTGATGTGGAAAAAGGCGTTAAAACTCTTTTCGATAACTTCGATTTTGAGATAGATGCTTTTTATCAATCTAAACCTGAGTCTGAAAACCCAGACTATTTAGAAGAGATATTTTACCAAGCTGTTGCCAGAGGTTTTAGAATATTCCCTTCTTTATTAGAACATGAGCAGGAACCACAGCGCAAAGCAGCATTGAGAGCTATGAAAAGATATGTTGAAGATGCCAATTCAGAAAGCGGATTAAATTATAATTCTATGGCAGTTTTTTTAAATACATGGCAGGTTAGATCTAAAAAAGGTTTGATGTTGTCAACTTAATGATAAAATTATATAATAATCGGGCTTTAGTATTGATTTTAATTAAAAAATAAAATATATAATAAGTGTTAGATATATAATAAAGCACAAAAGTTTGGAGAAAACTATGAATGAAAAGAATAATGTCATACAGTATGACACAAGTATAATTAAAAGAGCACTACAAGCTCAAGATAACCCGTGGCGCGAAACGGATGAATACTCAATCGGGCCTGATGGTATCTTTGTTCGCACAATTAAAATCTATAAAAATGGTGTTGAGGATGCCAGATGGACTCAGATTCATCCATTCCCGTTAATGCCTGTCGAATGTATTGATATGTATGACTCAGAAACTTTAAAATCAGTTTTTGATGATGAAAATCAAGTTTCATCAAACGATACTAAAACCCATATTAAAGTTAAGTTTCTCGATATATACGGTCAGGAACGAGTCGTTAAAATACCTCAATCTGAGTTATCGCAGATAAACAAGCAGTCCTTATTAGCTAAAAGATGGCCTTTACCGCCTGCCAATAAAATGTCAAAAGTTGCTGATATTATGTTGAAAGTTTTAGCAGACGGCAGAAATTCCGTTAAGTCTCCTGCCGGATTAGAATATGATCCTTGTATTAAAATCACTGCTGGCTCAGAGCGTTGCGGTTGGAGCGATGAAGATCATATAAGACCCGGACATGCTAAATATGTTGGGGATGAAGACTGTATGACATTCAAAGCTGGTAAAGCTGAGATACAGATTGATGTCATGAGCAAATGGATTATTAATGACCTTCAATTCGCGCTTATGGCAGCTTATCAGCTTGCTGGTTATACCTTTGGTAGCGTCTATACGGCTAACGTGAATTTCATCTTGGAACTGACAGGTGATCCGGGTGGCGGTAAGTCAGAGCGTCTGATTGCTCTCTCTTCAGTGGAAGGGATACCGATAAAAGGCCAAAACCGAACTTACTTTGACTCAAACGTTTCCATTCCAGGCATTGAGAGATACCTGCCATGTATCAATAATGGCACAGGGTTAATCGATGAGTTTGATAAAATCGTTTCAAACATGAAAAGCGATGCTGCTGCTCAGCTTATTTTATTAATAGCTAACGGCGCACAACGTCTGTTAGCAGAGAATAAAACGAGCAAAGCACGAAAAATAAAAACATGGAATATTGCGGCGATTGTTGTTTCGAATAAATCAATTCTCGAAAGAATTCGAGGCCACGATGATTTTGCCGCTATTAAAGACCGTTTTATGGTTATTAATACGAGCGATGAAGAGATTACTGGCCTTCAGGGTGATCTGGCTGTTGTAAATGTGTGGAAAAGGCTTCTACAGGAAAACTATGGTCATGTATATGGGTTAGTGGTTGATTACATCAGAACTAACAGAATACAGCTCATTAAGCGTTTCAACACATTAACAACTGAGTTAGCAACAAAAGAGTATAGGCACCACTTTGAAAAAGATATGCGTGATTCTGAGATGATAGCCTTTCTACAGCTAGGCGCAGATTTGGTCTCTGAAATCTATGGGCAAGAAGCAGGGATAGCATCACACAAAGCGGTTGAGTTTTATAAGAGACGCGTAGCAGATACCACGGTTATGGCTGAGCATAACCACAAAATGACCATTGTTCGTTTTAAAGAATGGATTGCTGATAATATTGGCTCCATGCGTATAAACGGCTTTTCTTACACAGTCTCTCACGGTAGAGATCCTGAAGAAGCTCAGCTCGAACATGCGTCCCGACTCACTAACAACGCAACAATGTCTCATAGAGGCGCTATCGCAGGCCTTGAGCAATCGCGCCCCATGTCTCACCCTACAGACTTTGATGGCTGTATCTGGTTGAAACCTGAAGCTGAAGCCAGTTTAGAGAAATCAGGCATTTCTATTGATGAAGTGATGGCAGCAGCTAAAGCTCTCGATATGCTTCCCAAAACCAAAAAGGGGCAGATTGTTGAAAGCAACAGGTTAAGTGATCATAAAAAAGAATGGCTTAACAATAAGACATCTTATGCTAAACGTATTTTCTTGTTCCCATTCCCAGAGGAAGAAGATCAAGAAAATGAAGAGGAAGTATTCTCTTATTCTAATATGACGCAAGATGATATTGAGAACCTTGTAAAAGAAAACTTGATTCATGCTGCTATGTATGATGTTCCAAAAATATAATAAGGAGGTTTTATGTATTACAGTTTTAAAATAATAGGTGAAGATTTATTCTTCATCAGGAATGATAGCGATAAAAAGTATCAGGTTGATGTTAAAAACAATCATCGCGGTGAGCAGGTTTTTGAAGTCTTTATACCTGAGATAAATCCACGTAAGTTTGCTATGCCTGATGCCGCAAGTTTATTCAAAGATGTAAACGATGTAGCGGGCGTTGTCGCAAGTCATAAGCCCATGCCTAAAGAGGTCTTCAGGCAAAGGTTCAGAGACGCCAGTGCGCGGTTTACAACATGAAAAGGGGCTTACGCCCCTTTTTCTTTGGGCAAAAAAAAGAGACATCCGGGATGGGAAGTCTCTGAAGTTTGAAACTCTCTAAATGAGAGAAAATATGAATGAAGTAAAATTATACTTAAAATTAATCCTAAAAACAATAATAACCCCGTTTATTTTTGATAATAAATGGACTTTTTTATATAATGTTATATATTATATTTAGATATTCTACGTGTGAGGTGAGTTATGAATAAGATTAATGAGTTGTTATTAATTTACGGTTCCAATCTCTCAAAGATAAAGGAGCTTGTATTGTCAGGGGCTGATGTGAACTACACATCACCTGAAGGTCTGACGCCTTTAGCTTGTGCTGAGACAGTCGATGTTGCTGCTTTCTTGATTAGTAGAGGCGCAGACATAAACGCTGTCAATGAAGATGGTAAGACCCCAATCTTCTTTATGAGAAGTCTTGATGTGTGCCGTTTCGTCTTACAGAACGGAGCTGATGCTCGACACGTAAACTCAAAAGGTGAGACAGCACTTTTCCATACTTCTGACATTGAAAAGATAAAGCTCTTGATTGAAGCTGGCTGTAGCCCGCTTGTTAAGAACATTTCAGGAGAAAGGCATTACGATCTTCTTAGCGGTCGTGTAAAGGTTGAGTTCGTTAAATATATAAAATCCTTCAGTAAGAAAGAAGAGCCTCGTCCTCATGCTCAAAGAACAGTGTTAGCAGTTTAGCTAAAAAGAAAACCTCACACAAAAATAAAAGCCCCTTTCGGGGCTTTTTACATTTTACAAGGAGTTAAAATGCTATAGTTTGTTAGATATAGCAGAAGATTTAGTTTGGAGAACCGTTCCTTCTTTTTAAAAAATACAATTAAAAATAATAAGTGTCAAATTTAATTATCAATATTTTGCATTGACGTTTAATAAATTTAATTGTATTTAAAAATTAACACTTTATAAAAAGGAGAAGGTTATGGAAAGGACAGAACTATATAAAGCAATTGCTCATTTTAAGGGTGATGAGAGATTAAATAAAATAGCATCCATCTTAGACGACGGCGTGAGTATTCATGAGCGCGATCACAACGGGTTAACGCCTCTTCATCAGGCTGTTGTCATTGGAGACGTTCGGGTTGTTAAGCTTTTACTGAGAGCCGGGGCAAATCCAAACGCTATTGATCAATACGGCAGAAGCCCAATCTTCTACACAGTTCTGAGCCAATGCGCTAACCACACGCAGCTTGATAAGCTCCTCAAAGATCATGGTGCTGACACAGAGCTATACGATGTTCACGGAATGCGTAAAGATGAGTTCATGCTGGCATGTAGAGAATCATCTCTATACCGCCCTGAGCCAGAACAGGTGATCTACAAAGTGCGTAGACGCAGACCATCATGATTGATGCTCTTCTATGCCACTTACGCGCAACCGGCTTTATCCTGCTTTCACAGTTTGAAGCTGTATTCACTTCTGTTGCGTCTCTACCTGCTCAGCAGGCACAGAAAGACGCTTCTCTGAAGATGCTCCTGCCTCTCATAGAGAAGAACCATGATGAACAGTATCTGATACGCCTCTTAATGACTTATCCCACTCAAGACCTGTTAGCGGTCTACCTATCCAGTGCTAAGCCTAGCCTGAAGGCCTATGCGCTTCTTCAGCTCATACAAGCTACACAGAGATGGCCATCAGGTTTTTATCACGCTGTGATCGCATCCGGGGCGCATATCAATGACGAGCTGGCGACTATCGGCCTGACTCCTCTGCAGTTGGCCGCTAGGTTGGGGAACGTTGAGCTATTCAGGCTTCTACTGCTCGATGGTGCAGATCTCTATATGAAGAACAGCTACGGCCTGAACGCTTATGATGAAGTCCTTGCAAGCGGAAACGCTGAGCTACTTATCTTCATGATCAACTATGAAAAAGTAGAGAAAACCAACCTTACCTCAAATCGCTAACCACTTTCGTGTTGTCATTTCAACCCTAAAAAACATCGATAGCACTTTTTGCTAAGCCGCTTAACTAGCTGTTGCCAATCGCTTTTTTCCTTTTTGTGATATTTTTTCATTCAAAATCGCTTTTTCTTTTGAAAATATCTGTTGATCGTCATAAGCGATCTAAAGACAATTAATCACATCAAAGCAGTCATTTAAATAAATGCGGCTCTGATAATAGTTAACTTGATGCGGAACGGTTCCTTAAAATCCGACCTTCGATATGTCGGGCATCAAACCAAAAGCACTAAATAACGTGCCTGTAATGCGATTTATTTCGCATTCGTTAACTATATCGGAGCTATAAAATGACTGTATCTAAAATCCCCACTAATAATATCCTCACACTCGACATTGACGCTTTCATGCTCAAAGCAAAAGCTGTCATTCACGAAGTATTCCAAAATAAATCTATCCTGACTGTTCCTGATCACAGGCAAGAAGCATCGAACGATCAGGACTACATCACCAAACCCCTGACCCCGCTTTACGCGTGGGCTGGCGGCAAACGTCGTCTCATCGCAGCTTACAAGCCTTACCTGCCTGACTTGAGCAAACTAAAGCACTACGTTGAGCCTTTCTTCGGTGCCGGGGCTATGTTCTGTGAGGTCTTCAACAATCACCGCGACTCTGTGAAGAGCTATCACCTCAATGACATTAACAAAGAGATAGTGAACCTTCTAAAGACTATTAAAGCAGATTGTTCGGGCTTCATTGATGAGCTTAAGGCTATTGAGCAGCTCAACTATTACAAAACAGTAGAAGGGCAGAAGCACTTTTATTATAGCTTGAGAGAGCAATACAGAAGCCTTCCGACAGGGGAACAATGGACATTGAAAGGAACAGCGATGTTTTACTTTCTCCTTACACGTATGTTCAGAGGTCTTTATCAGCAGAAGCATGGCAAGATTTACACGTCTTTTCAGCAGAATAAAAAAGGCTTTGACTATGAGAACATCAAAAACTGGTCGGTGGCTTTACAAAACGCAGTAATCACATGCGGAAGCTATGAAAAGGTAAGAGTAAATAAAAAGTCGTTTCTGTTTTGTGATCCTCCTTATCGAGATTGTTCGGTAATGTATTCTACATCCTTCAATGACCATAATCAGGAGGAATGCTTTAAATGGATTCAAGGAAAAGTGAAGGATAAGCAAGTCTATTCATTACTATGTAATAAAGACATTGGTGATGGGTTTTTCTCAAAGATAGATGACAAAACCACAAACTCTGAACAAGTGGTTATCCCTTACCAACACTTGAAGGGTAAAAAGAGAACAAACCCTGTTAAAGAGCTTTTGATGGTATTCAAAAGCGAGACGCCTACATTTACTTTGAAAGCTGCGTAAAAAGATAAATAAGAAGTCGCAATGACGACAAACACTAAAATGACAATAAGAGAGGTCAATATGAGTAAAATGTTTACAGCAAGAGTAATCCGCAATAGCGAACACAAAACATACTGTGAGATTATAAAGGTTAAAACGGGTCTTTGGGTATCGTTGGAAAAGAAGGTAGTATTAATACCGATTCAAGAAGCATTAAACATCTTCAGAGAAATAGCACGTATAAATGAACGAATTTACGTTTACTTAGCAGAAAGCTATCCAGAGTTAGATTTCACGCGACTTGATGATTATGTTTATAAGTTAATAAATCAAGAGCACGACATTGAGGAAGAAACTGCTTTAAGCTGTATAGGCATCATTGAGGGAGGAAGAAAGGCCAGGCTCTATGAGTTGGGTTTTGATACGGAAGAAGCCCTTGAGCTGGCTGCTATGACTGACAGAATAGAATGGAAGCTTGAGGCTCTTTTTAGTAATGCGGAGAGCTTTCAATGAAGGAAAAAAAATCTAAGCTAATAAAATGGGAGATAAGCGAGTTCAAAAAAGAAGACTTTGACAATATTACTTTTGAAGAACTTCAGGAACTGATCGATGGTATTACTCCTTCTAAAAACAAAGAGCAAGAATGAATGATATAAGCGGTAGGTCTACCGCTTGTAAGTAGACACGCAAGGGGCTTTAGCCCCTTTGTCATATCAGGAGTTATTGACCCATACAGTGTACTTAGAATTCGCATTTTAACTAAAGCAAAAGTTTACTCATGAAACGATATTTGATATTGTTTCATTATCATATAACGAGGTCATAACGATGATGTCCGGTCTTGACGGTGGAAACTTCATCCTCAGCTCAATGGCTAAGGAAAGAGTCAAATCAGGCATACTTGATAGAGCAGCTATAGTAGGCTCTAAAAGCGAGTATACCGTGATTTTTGATGGTTCAGAGTGGGAAGGTAAGCCATTAGTTTTGTGCAGCTCAAGACAGCCTTATGAAGCACGCATCTTTAAAAGTATTGATGGTGCAGTAGCCGAACTACTACGCATAGGCCTAAGTGAAGCTTCAGTCAAAAACACTGCCAAATCGAATGCAAAATAATCAGGTTTAGAATGGATATGCAAAAAGAAACGATTTTTTCAGAAGTTGAAACTGCCAACAGCAAACAAATTGCTATTTTAAAAGCTAACTTTCCACAATGTTTTGACAAAAATGGGGCGTTCATTCAAGAAAAGCTGCTTGAGATTGTTAAATCATCGGATGTCGAACTCTCTAAAGAGTCCTACAGCCTAAACTGGCTTGGTAAGTCCTATGCCCGGCTATTGGCTAACCTTCCACCAAAAACGTTGCTGACAGAAGATAAAGACCATAACCTACATGAAGAAAACAAAGACAGTCAGAATATTTTAATCAAAGGAGATAACCTCGAAGTATTAAAGCACATGATCAATGCTTATTCTGAAAAGGTTAAAATGATTTATATTGACCCTCCATACAATACAGGGTCAGATGGATTTGCATATAACGATGATCGAAAGTTTACACCAGAACAACTCTGTGAACTGGCAGGTATAGACATCGATGAAGCGAAACGCATACTTGATTTTACGCTAAGAAAATCAAGTAGCCATAGTGCATGGTTAACATTTATGTATCCACGCTTATATGTTGCTCGTGAACTTTTACGAAATGATGGTGTTATTTACATATCTATAGATGACCATGAGTTAAACCAGTTAAAGATAATATGCGATGAAATATTTAGCGAGCAAAACTTCATAGGGAATATAGTTAGAGCAACAGGGCAAACCACAGGTCAAGATAGTGGTGGATTAGGGAATTCATTTGATTACATATTAGTTTACACTAAATCAAATAATGTTGATTTGAGTGGGCTACCTTTAACGGAACACGACCTTAAGCGTTTTCAAAATAAAGATGATTTTGGATACTATGCTTATGATCAGATGAGAAAAACAGGTAGTAACGATAAAAGGGAAGATCGCCCTAATATGTTCTACGCAGTCTTAGACCCAGATGGGAATAAAGTTTATCCAATAGCGTCATCAGGATATGAAGGACGCTGGAGATTTAGTAAGGAAACATATAATAAACAAGTGGAAGAGAAGATGATATTGTGGAAAAAAACAAACCGCAATGGAGAAGAAGTTTGGTGGCCTTATGTTAAGTATTATGTTGAAGGAAGAACTAAAAGGCCATCTCCACTTTGGACTGAGCTGGACGGTAACAAAAAAGCAGCTCGTGACCTTCGATCATTATTTGATGGTAAGAAAGTATTTGATTTCCCTAAACCAATACAGATGATCCAGAATTTGATACACATTGTCCCCAATGAATCAAAAGATGATTTAATATTAGATTTTTTTGCCGGTTCAGGCACCACTGCTCATGCAGTTATGGCTGTGAACGCTAAAGATCATGGTAAAAGAAAATTCATTTCGATACAAATACCAGAAAAAACACCTAATACATCTGAAGCATACGATTTAGGTTATAAAAATATATTTTCATTAACTAAAGAGCGACTTGTAAGAGCATCTAATAAAATTCGAGAAGAAAATCCTGATTACAATGGTGTTTTGGGATTTAAAATATTTGAAACAGTTGACGATTTTCGAGCGAAAGACGAATCAGAGCTAACACTGTCTAACCATACGTTCTTTGATGATGTTGTATTGACACCTGAGCAATATGACACACTACTGACTACATGGTGTCTGTATGATGGAAGTTTGCTAACAACTCCTATTGAAAATGTTGATCTTGATGGCTACAAAGCGCACTTGTGCGATGGTCGCCTGTATCTGATTGCGCCTAATTTTACTAGTGAAGCACTGAAAGCTTTACTTCAAAAACTGGATTCAGACAAAGATTTTGCGCCAAACAAAATCGTGTTTTATGGCAGCAACTTTGAAAGCGCAAAACAGATGGAGCTCAATGAAGCACTAAAAAGTTATGCTAACAAAAAATCTATTGATTTAGATTTAGTGGTGAGGAACTAATCATGTCTAAAGGGTTCACTTTTGAAAAGAACTTACCTCATCAGAAGGCAGGTGTAGATGCGGTAATGAATGTCTTTGTATCCGCCATACCTCATCAGACGAATAATGTAGCTATCCGCTTGTTAGCTAACCCTGAACTAAGCCTTACTGAACAACAATACTACAGCAATATAAAAAATGTTCAGAAATTCAATGGTATTGAGCATTCAAAAGATAATTATGATGCTAAAAGCAACGTTATTGATGTTTCTATGGAGACAGGAACAGGTAAAACCTATACCTACACCAAAACAATTTTTGATCTGAACAAATCCTTTGGTATTAGCAAGTTTATAATTATTGTTCCAACCCTGTCAATCAAAGCTGGAACTATAAACTTCCTGAAAAGTGATGCTTTGAAAGAACACTTTCGAGATGATTATGAGCGCGAACTAAAATCTTACGTTGTTGAGAGTCAAAAAAACTCTGGTAAAAATACAAAATCGTATATGCCTCAAGCAATTCATGATTTTGTTGAAGCAAGTAATTTTAATAAAAAATATATACACGTTCTTATAATTAACTCGGGAATGATTAACTCCAAGTCTTTAACTGACACCTATGATGTTGGTTTGCTTGATAATGAGTATGATACACCATTTTCTGCCATTAGCGCGGTAAAACCATTCATTATTATTGATGAGCCTCATAAGTTCCCTACGGGTAAAAAAACATGGGAAAACATTGAGAATCTTAGTGCTCAATATGTTATTCGCTATGGTGCAACCTTCAGTGAAGGCTATAAGAATTTAGTTTATCGTCTGACTGCCGTAGATGCATTCAACGAAGATCTTGTTAAAGGCATTGATGCTTACATTGAAGATATTGTTGGTGATGGTAGCTCCAACCTAAAATTCATTAAATCTGATGGAAAAGAAGCTACATTTGAATTGAGTGAAAATGGTAATAAAAAAACATTTAAGTTGGCAAAGGACGAATCGCTGTCTAAAGCTCATAACGCGATCCATGATTTAACACTTGATGCTTTAAATAAGAGCACAGCAGTATTGAGTAATGGTATTGAGCTTAAAATCGGTAACTCGATAAATCCTTACTCTTACGATCAGACACTTGCTGATAACATGATGCTTAAAGCTGTCAAAGAACACTTTAAGTTAGAAAAAGAGTATTTGACACGAAGACCACGTATAAAGCCTCTTACTCTTTTCTTCATTGATGACATCGAAGGTTATCGTGATGGCAATAATATTGCCGGAAGCCTGAAAACTAAGTTTGAATCGTTTGTATTAGCAGAAGCTAATAATATCTTAAAAAAAGAAGAAGATGAGTTTTATAGAAATTACCTTGAAAAAACCATTAAAGACATATCCTTTGTTCATGGTGGCTATTTTTCAAAAGATAACAGCGATAAAGATGATAAAATAGAACAAGAAATTACCGAAATCCTTCATGATAAAGAGCTTTTGTTGTCTTTAGACAATCCTCGCCGTTTCATTTTCTCTAAATGGACGTTGCGTGAGGGTTGGGATAATCCAAATGTCTTTCAGATTTGTAAGCTCCGTTCAAGCGGTAGCACCACATCTAAACTTCAAGAGGTAGGGCGTGGTCTACGTCTTCCAGTGAATGAATACATGTGTCGTGTTAAAGATCGCAATTTCACACTTAACTATTATGTTGATTTTACAGAAAAGGATTTTGTTGATTCTCTTATTAAAGAGGTCAACGATAGCTCCTTCAAAGAAACCGTTCCGAGTAAATTTACTCAGGAGATTAAGGATAAAATCCTATCTCAATATCCTGATCTCTCATCAAGGATACTCATGAACGAAATTTTTGATGCTAACATCATTGACGAGAATGACAACTTTAAAGATTCTGACTCCTATACTCGATTAAAAAGTAAATATCCGGCGGCGTTCCCTACCGGAGTGAAACCAAGTAAAATAAAAAAAGCTACAGATGGAAAAAAACGCACTAAAATGCGTATAGGCAAGTTCAGTGAGCTGAAAGAACTGTGGGATTTGATCAATCAGAAAGCAGTGATTGAGTATAAAATAAACAGCGAGGTTGAATTTTTATCCATTTTTAAATCATTTATGCTCGAAGAAATAGATAAACTTACTAAGTCAGGAATTCATACTCGTATTGATAGAATTTATATTCATAACGACACGGCGATGTCGAAAAGTATTGTCGGTGATGATGATAACTTTGCTAAAATCAATACAATGAGCTATCGAGAGTTTCTTGATGACTTATCACAAACTATTTTTGCTAAACACGATACATTGCATAAGGTATTTTGTGATATAAAAAATACTATTAATATCACTGACTACCTGAATATTCAGACAATCAGAAAGATTAAATCTGGCTTTAGCAAGTATTTGTTGAATAATTCTTTTAACAAGTTCAGTCTTGGCTATAATGTTATTTCAGGCTCTATTCATCCGACAAAATTCACTAATGCTGACGGAACCCCTTTAAATGAGGTATTATCAAGCGATCTTGGTATATTACAGGATAATACAAAATCACCATTGGATTCATATCTTTTTGAAGAAGTCTTTTATGACTCAGAGCTGGAAAGACTTAACATAACAGATAAAGAGATCCTGTCTGTAGCTGTTTTTACAAAGATACCGAAGAACTCTATTAAGATTCCGGTAGCAGGTGGATACACGTACTCCCCTGACTTTGCTTATGTCGTTAAAACTACAAGCGGCGATTACTTAAACTTTATCATTGAAACAAAGAATGTAGATGGTAAAGATAGTTTACGGCTTGAAGAACAACGAAAAATTGAACATGCTCAGGCATTATTCAATCAAATAAGTAAATCTGTAAAAGTTGAGTTTCTGACTCAATTTGCTAATGACGAGATTCATGAGTTTATAAAGAACGCACAAGCTTAGTTTTGAGTGATAAAGGAGGTGAAAGCCTCCTTTTGTAAAAATAATCAATGATGATAATAATTTATGAAATACTCAAGCCTTCAAGATTATCTGAACGAAGTGAAGAGACGGGAACAACACAGGAAGCGTCTTGCTGATAAGTTATTTCATACCGTCCGTTCAGGCTCGTCTCAAGAGATACAGCACGTCATAAAAGAATGCTCAGACGCTGATGTTGATTTCACTGAAGCGAAGCACGATTACCTCCTTGAATACTTCGACTCCTTCTATCATCGCACTTCTAACCTGCCTTCTAGTCTTATTGTCAGACTTCTGATCAGCTATCAAAAAAGAGTCTCGCATAAAGCAGTGCTGTCGTTTTATCAGAACATATTTTATAAGTCTCTTCTCGCTGATGAAGAACTAACAGAACTGAGTTCTTTGCTAACATCTAATAAATAAAAGACTAACCTCTTCCTTTCGTCTGGAAAAGAACATTACTTTAAATAAAGCCTCCTATTAAATTTGATTTTAATCGGAATGTATTGTAATTCCTTTTATATGAGAAATAAAAGGGAGTTAGTAAAATGAAAGGCACCATAAATAAAATAAAACAATACATTATTAAAAGCGACGAAGCTAAGTTTATAGCTTTAGCACTTTTGTTGCTAGCTATATCGAGGTTAATCAATGCGTTTCCAGAAGATGATTTTACAAATAGCCATATCATCGTGATGAGCAGTAGCTTCGTGAGGCATGCTGCGATGTTGCTCCTTAACGCTTCAGGAAAGACTTTAATAGTTCTTTCAATCACTATAATTTCAGTCAAAATATTATATTACTTTACCAAATTAATCATTGGCTCGAAGTGGTATATTCAATTAATTCCTTTAGCTGCTTTATTGGGTTTTCTGTTTTCCTATATAGTGTTTTCTGAAATAGAAGGTGGGATTTATTCATCAAATCCACTTGGTTCACCATGTTTTATCCTTTTATTTTTCATCTACTCCGCAAGCACTTGGTTGTTTATTTATATCCTTGCCTATGCGGCTTGTATTGAAGATATAATCAAGGATATCAAAATAAATAAATCAACATTATCAAAAATAGAAAAGGCTCAGAATTTCCTCCTTATCTTCTTTATAGCAATGATGATGTTAATGGCGGCATTTTTGGTTTTTAGCTTTCCATATTTAGATGTAATTGTTCCCCATTTAGATGTAATGGATGATAAAGTAGTAATAGTGCCATTTATTTTCTTGTCGCTCCCGTTATGGATGTTAATTGTATTTGCCATGTTATCGCCATTTACTGAGCAGGAAGAATCCCTAATTTTTCCACTTAAAAAGAAAAAAAAGAATAACTCTCATAGAGGGAAAAACAAAAACAACAGATCAAACAGAAGAAAAGCGAGGTTATAGTATGAAGAAAGACATAAGATATGATTTAAAGAGGTTAAGGCTACGCAATGGAAAAGGTTTTATTCCAAAAGCAGCTCTTATCGAAGGTGATTTAGCTAAGGAGGTGTTGAAGCTGTTAGATAGATTAGAAAAAAGAATCATTGTTCCTGACTCAATTAAACATGGTTTTAATCAGGTAAGGGCAGTATATAAATACTCAGGATATATTAATCAAGCTCTCGCTGTGATGGTGTTTAAAGCTTATGTTAATGAACCAAAAGAGAACTTTTCATTCAATATAAGATGGAGAATCTAAATTAAGGAGGTAGTTATGGAAACAAACACAAGAGAAAAAGAGATGGAAATATGGGCAGAGTTCATTGCTCATTTTCTTAAGTCAGGTGGCAAACAGTATAAAATCATAGACGAATAAACACGTTAAAAGCCAAAAGCCCCTGTTAAGGGGCTTGGTTTTCTCTGGTGTTAGCTGATTCTTATTCTTTTATCTCAAAATCTTCAAGCTTAGCGCCGGTATCGAGCGCAGCAGCAAGATCTTTAGGCATACGACCACGACCGCTCCATTGCTTCTTACCTTCAGCAGTATCGAACTCATACTTAGCTTTTACGGGGCCGCGCTTCACGCCCTTACCACCACGGCCTGAACCACTGGTAGACGCAGCAGAGGCAGCAGGAACGCTTTCACCCTCTTCAGTAATGGTGATGCCCTCAATGCCTTCTTCAGCAAGCATAGCGCGCAGTCTGTCGATCACTTCCTGCTTCTTAGCACGCTTAGCATCATCTTCCTTCTTCAGCTCTACAAGCTCTTCATGAACCTGATTCATCTTCAGAAGGATTTCTTCGAAGACTTCGAACTCCATCTCACGCGCTTCTTTGCGAATAGTTCTAATGTTGTTTAATGAAGCAAGACTCATTTTAAAACCCCTTTAAAAGTTAACCTGTCAAATCTAACAGCTCCGATTAAAGTAAACAAGGTATAAAGGGAGTTCAAGTAGTCATTCTAAAAGCCTAACTACACCGCTTATCGAATAACATAATAAATATTTAAATAAATCACCGTTTAAATTTGATTTTAGCCGGAATATCCTTTAATTAATAATTACCATTTTAAATAAAGGAGAGCTTAATGAATACTTATATTTGGAGATTTAACGGCGCAAGATACGACATCTATGAAGGCGACATTAGTTTATGCGGTGAAGTGATCTACACGTCAGTATATACCTCAGACTTATATAACTGTTTCCTCAAAAGCTATGAGTCTGAATCAAGCAAGGAAAGCTTCAGATCATGGGTTGAGAAGTTAAGGACTGAAGTGTTTTTTGGTTTTGACAGGGTTATTGAGTTAATCGGAAGGAAAGAAGGGAGGTTGATGAAAGCGAGTCATATAGATTTTACCGAACTTAGCGACAGTGAGTTTATCATCATTGATGATAGTGAGTTTAAAGAAGCGATAGTAATAAATAATGAAGTTAATCTCGGTTATCTTTACCTTTGGGTAGATAACTACGATAGCGACAAATACATAAACAAACTTAGAACAGAAGAGGCATAAAATGATATTAGAGCAAATAGTAATAAAGGACATTAAACTGGTTTTATCAAAAGCAAAAGGCGATGGAAGAGATAAGGCTTATCAGTATTACATCTATCTTGTAAATAAAGACGCAATAGTTTCCAGAGTAAGTAAATTTGCTGTTGTTTTGTGGGGAGGCTTCGTTTCATCTGAAGCAAAAGAAGTTATCAAAATGAAAGAAGAAGAAGCAAGAGGCGTGTTATTAGAAAAGGCAATATTATTAGAAGGGGTTTTATAATGAACAATGCTATACAGAGGAATGTTTTACAACAAGTTGAATCACAGGTTGACGGAAGAACGGTTAACTACGTGGTTGAGCACGAGAACTTTAACTTTCCTGATGGTAAACATTCAGACTCACTTTACCTTAACAAGACCTATCGTGATGATAAAGACTCGCTCAAAAAAGAGATAATAAACCTTCAGAGCTTTAACAATCTTCAAGATTATACGGGCTTCACTAGCGTAGCTAAAGCCTTCTCTAACGAAGCGTTTGATCTGGCTGAAAAGGATATGAATTATACGCTTCAGCAGTCAAAACAGAGAATGAATAGCATGAAGCGATAAAGGAGGACTTATGAAGAAAAACAAGGAGGAAGAATACTACTACTTCTACCCGTTTGCGGCGGGTAGTGTAAGCAGGTCATCATCAGGTGAGATAACTTATGTAGTAGACGTTCTATCAAGAGATGACATAGTTTACTTTAATGATGGTGCTTATCTTATCAAAGATAAAGCATTAAATATTTTAAAATCAGCAGGGCTGACAGGAGTAAAGGTTGACCATGCTAACGTTAAGTTCAGCGCAAAGCACAACATGCGATATAAGAAACAGACGCTACCAAAATACTACAGATTAATACCTCAATATCTCGAAGGGGATGAGCTGAAAGAAATGTTCTTGGATGAGGCTCATAATCTGGTAATTAATAGAAGAATAAAAAAAGCAATCGCTGAGCCGATGTTAAGGCTTAAACGGGCTAAATATATCGAAGTTAATTATAATGATGTCGTTGACATTACACAGGAAGATGAAGAGCCTGTTTTTAAAGCGGAAGCTAAATCTACTTTAAAGCAGGTTGTTCTTTTCATTGTAGCTGTAGGCTTGATAGCAGCATGGTTCTTTCATCGTAGATAACAAAGCCCCGAAAGGGGTTTGATTTATACCTCCACCACTTATCTGATTATAGAAAATAACTTCCGATTAAATTTGATTTTTATCGGGCTATGGTGTAATTGATATATATAAACAAAATAAGGAGAACCAATATGACAAACTTAAGCAATGAAGAATTTAGAGTTATAAAAGAAGCTGGCTTCATTAATGAATGGAAAAAGCCGGGTAGTGATGAAGTTAGATTTTATATAAATACTAAGGAGATAATGAATCTTTGGTCAGAAGATAAAATTGAGTTAGGTTATTCTAAAAGAGAAAGGGGAGAGTTGGAATCACATAAATGGTGGTATGTTGAATCTAAAAAAGGTGGCTTTGTTTTAAAAACATCCATGAGTTATAACAACACAAAGCATAAATATATTTTTCCAACACTTTCAAGAGTGTTAATGGAAGCGTCTAAAAGTGATCTTTCTGACTGATTATTATAGATAAGCCCCGAAAGGGGTTTTCCTATACTGTTCCCCCCTTCCTACACCATCCCCATAAACAAGGCCAGTAAAAACCTCAGAATTTGCGTAGTTATTAATATACTATCATATGATAGCATGGTATAGTTCATTCCGTGTTGTAAGTCCTACCGGGTAGGAGTATAATCTGAGCATCAACGAGAGGGATGATTGAAGCATGGAATACTATGAGTTCGTTGAAACTTCGGTCTTTACGAGAGAGCTTAAGTCTCTTCTGTCAGATGACGAATACAAAGAGTTTCAGGCGTTCTTGATCGAGAACCCGGAAGCCGGTGATCTGATAGTTGGCACTGGAGGCTGTCGTAAGGTTCGATGGTCAAGACAAGGAACAGGCAAGAGTTCCGGTGTCCGGGCTATATATTACTTCTACAATTCGGTTGGAAGGCTATACATGCTTATCATCTATCCGAAAAGTGAGAAGGATAGTTTAAATGCAGCTGAGAAAGCTCAGCTTAAAGCCGTAATCGCTGGCTTCAAAGGCGAAGAGGAGTAAGACAATGCGTAAAGAGCTTTTCGATGATCTGATGGCCTCTGCTAAAGAGGCTGTAGAAATCCATCAGGGTAAGCGTGAACCAGCTCGCATCACTCGTTTCGAACTACCGGACGTTAAAGCTATACGGGCGAGCACGCACATGAAGCAGGATGATTTTGCTTCTGTGATAGGTGTTAGCTCAGCGTTAGTTCAGGCATGGGAGCAGGGCCGCAGAAGTCCATCAGGATCGGCGCTTAAGATACTACGTGTGATTGAACGTAAGCCTGAGTTCGTTCAGGAGCTTCTACAAGCTTAAGCCCTCTTAAAAGCCCCTAACGGGGCTTATTGATTTGGCCGTTCTGGTAAAATCTTTCCGATTAAATAGACAACCAACACAGACAAGCCAATCGCTATAAAACGCTCATGCCAGGTTTCATAGTGAAAAAACCAGTAGCAGCATAGTAAGAGCAGTAAACCTCCTACAATCGCACCTGACGCCTCTATAAGGCTATACATGATGCGTTTACCCAAGCTGAGCTTGGTAGGCTCATTATCTCGCATTAGCATTAACCTCCTTGTCTACCATCTCAATGATCTTCTCAAAAGCCGGTTGTCCCTGTGTTCGCTTTACATTCAACGCTTCTAAGAAAGGGTTCAGAGCTGGCTCAACTAAGAAGTAGAGTAAATCATAGTTCCGAACGCGCAGCGCGTTGTAGACTTCAGGATTGTTCTTCTGAAGCTTTTCAGAAGTGTAGATACACCGTTCTGTCATGCCACCGATCAGCAGGGCATTACCAATCAGACCACCTCGGACAGCAACAAGGAACGAGCTACGTTGCGTAATAGTAGTTGCTAACCTTCCTGCAATTAGTGAGTTCGTAAGCGTCCGGCCAGCAACTGAAGCCATTGTTTTGCTGTAGATAGCGTTCTGCTTCGATTCAGGCACGTTCTTATTGAAGATATTAAGCACTGTCTCGATAGCCTTCATGAAGTTGTGATTTTCAAGAATGCCATGCCGGATAGCCCCAATCATCCTTATCTTCTCTGTTTCACGTTGATAGCGGCTGTCTGTATCGATAAAGCCATACGCAAGATAGCCAATATCCGTAGGCACAGACAGGACTCCATGCATGAATCCTATAGCCGACTCAGGCGATATGATGATTTTAGCTATACGCTTTGCGATCTCACTGTAGCTACGCATGAATGAATCCTTTCTTCTTTCGCTAAGTATTTTTTACCAGATAGTAGTCTCTTGCGCCTTCTACAAGCTGTTCAACCTGTAGGGCCGCGCTGCCTTCATTCGCTTCTTCAACATCAATACTATCTACTTGTATGTTCACTATAGAGAGTAAATGCCAATGATCGCTTTTGTCCTGAATAGCCAGCTTATCAGCTTTGGTGATGTTAACAGTGCTATCAGGATTGAAAGAGTAGGCGTTGTATCTCTTGAAACATGTTTTGAAGCTCAGCGGCGTTAGACTATTGAAAAAGTTAATGACGCCATCCTGTTTAAAAGCTTCGCGGACATCATTTTTTTTCAATACGCCCTTTTCAATCATGTGATATACAGTAAAGAGTTCATACGTGAACGTCATGCCTCTGTATGTCATTTCAGCATTTTCAATCTGTTCTTTTGTAAAAGGCATAATTTGCCTTTTCTTTGGTTCTTTAAAACGCTGATGATTTACTATATAGACAGGTTTATATTTTCTGTCTGAATACTGTTTTCTTCTTCGTAGCTCTATTTTAGAAATCTGCGAGCATTGAGAATCATTAGAGGTTCCGCCTATGCCTTTAACTTCTAATATAAAATGTAATCCATCATATTCAAAGTTAAGATCTTCCTCAAAAAGTTCTCCTGCTTCTTCGTTTACGCTGTCGTCAGGATTTATAATATTTTCAAATCCAATATATTCTAAAAACCATTTAACGGATGACACTAAATCATCACCTGTTTCTATCAAAATGTTCCTAAGTTTTATGTTTTCTTCTTTATTATGTATTTTATTGAACTGTTCTTTCAATGTTTGGATGGTTTCCTCATGCCTTTTATGCTCATTCTCGATGTCAACTATCTTATTTCTTTCCTCAATAGAGATGTAGGAAGGCTTAGACATCCATGAAAAGCTCCCATTGTTTGGGAAAAGGCTGGAAAAATCGGGGTGTTCTGGCAGGACCTTATCAAAGAGTTCAGCCAACAAATCTCCCTGATTCTTTATTTGAGGAAGGAAGATTATTGTTTTATTCGCTTCGTCGCGATGAATCATTCCTATTAATTGCCCAGCATCATTACTTAAGAGTGGTGTATCTACGTTATCAATTGGATAATCAAAAATAATTTCATAATGTGATTCTGATAAATATTTCGAGAGGCAGTTTTTTATATCTCGTTCTTCATTTCCTTTTACAACCTCAAGTCTCGAACCAGTTCTTGAACTTACACTTAAATAATCGTAAAAACAATGGGTTGAAGCCTGAATTCTTGAGTTAGCTTGACCATTGATACATAGCTCATAACTTTCATCGTCATCGACACCGCAAAAAACAATGAGGCACTGCTTTCTGTTAGATGACTTTATATTGCTAACAGCAAAATGCATATCTAATGGAAGATAATTTATAGAACCTGGCGATTGGCTGTAATACACACCTAGATCACTATCGTCTGCTGGCCTATGTTGACCATTTGGCACAGTATCAAAAACAATAATTTCAGCTTCATGCAAGTTTCCGGGGAAATCAAACGCATACGGATATTCAGCATGTGAATAAGAGCTGTGAGTGTTTTCGCGCCCGTTTAACCAATAATGATGAGCATTAAATCCGATAGATTTTAGTTTGGTCTCAACTGAAATCTCAGTATTAAGTAAATAGATAAGAGGTTTACTTTCCGGTTTCATTCTTTTAATCAATCCTTGCTTATAATGCTAATAAAATATCAAAAACAATACAAAGGCGCACTCAGTTTAGGAGTTGATGACACTATACTATCATATACTACAGTATTCTATATATTTCGCTTAATTTCAGATCGGGTCAGTCTTTGTTGTAGGGCTGGCCGGGTTTTGCTGTGGGAGTGAATACGCTTCGCGCTGTTGGCTACGGCGATCTGCCGTTCTGCTGATTTCTGGTGGCTATTGCCTGAGCTGCTTACTCAACCATTTCTTCTCTGATGATCACCCCAAAATAACACCTCATCTTACTTCTAACTTACTTTCTCATGTAAATTCAGGGTAAGTTAAAGTAAAAAGTAAACCTTACCCCCTGAATAGCCTGTTTTGACCTCTAATGATCACTGTTTCGCCGGATTCTACCGGAATTCCATAGCATTTTATGGAATATTCTATGATTTTCACCACGATTCCAAAGGGTGTATTTACGTAAACCCTTGTATTTGCTGGGTTTTCTGCTAGGATTCCAAGATTCTGCGATTCCGCAGCAATGCATA
>Ga0308166_1000890_pt1 | contig 35370 bp, 37 predicted proteins | sample PhyCR2_2_FD_202137 | JGI IMG/M metagenome (GOLD analysis project Ga0308166, IMG submission 202137) | Phyllosphere microbial communities from UC Gill Tract Community Farm, Albany, California, United States - DLSLCC.R2 | ecosystem: Host-associated > Plants > Phyllosphere > Unclassified | place...
AGGAAACCTGGGTAAAGACCGGACGCTGCGCTTCAGGCAGAGACAATGCCCAGTTGCTGGTGCGGATCACGTGGCCTGTCGGACGTTCATACACCATTGCGTTATCCACGTACATCAGGCCGTGAATAGCATGCTCATCAAGCAGATCAATCAATTGCAGCGCCTGAGGCACGGGCAGCGGATCGGATTCTAAAACCTTTTTTGCCTGATAATCATACAAGTGTGTTATGCTTATACAAACAAAAATTAGAAGGTTTAACATGAAAAAAATATTTGTTTATCATCGTGTTAGCTCGGATCAGCAGCTAGACGGGTCAGGTATCGCACGCCAAGCAGAACTATTAGAAGGCTACTTAGAGCGTACTGGCATTTGTGCAGAAATGGATGATCCAGCCCCAGTAGTACTTTCGGATCAAGGTGTCTCTGCCTTTAAGGGTTTAAACATCTCAGAGGGTGAGTTAGGGGCATGGATGGAACAAGTACGTAATGGTATGTGGGATAGTTCTATATTGGTAGTGGAATCTATAGACCGCTTTAGCCGCCAGAACCCGTTTGATGTGATGCGTTACATCAATGCTTTAATGGCACATAACGTAGCTATTCATGATGTGATGGCTAACATAGTTATCAGCCGTAGTAATTCTAAAGATCTGCCTTTTGTGATGATGAATGCTCAACGGGCATATGATGAATCTAAGTATAAAAGTGATCGTATTCGTAAAGGGTGGGCGAAGAAACGCGAACAAGCATTCAACAAAGGTACTATTGTAACTAATAAACGTCCTCAATGGATCGAAGTAGAAAATGATAAGTATGTACTTAATGAGAAAGCAGCAGTAGTTAAAGAGATTTTTGCTCTTTATCAAACTGGCATGGGGTGTCCAACTATTGCTAAACAACTTCAAAGGAAAGAAGGTGAGCAATATAAATTTAATCGTCCGTGGACTGGTGAACTTGTCCATAAGATTCTTACTAATCGCCGTGTAACTGGTAAGATTTTCATTTCAGAAATCATCCGTAACCATGATGATATTGAAAATCCAGTAACTCAGAAAAAGTACGATATGGACGTGTACCCTGTAGTGATTAATGAAGAAGAATTTGAATTAGTACAGGAATTGCTAAAGTCTCGTCGTCCTAATGCTGGTCGTATTACTGTTAAGAAAGAAGGGCAGGAAGAAGTACTGATTAAAAGTAATTTGTTTAGTGGTATCGCACGTTGTACAGAATGCGGCGGATCAATGTATCATAATGTGGTTCGTGCTAAACGTACACCAAAAAAAGGCGAACCAAAAATCGAGGAATATAGATACATTCGTTGCCTCAATGAACGTGATGGACTTTGCGAAAATAAAGCTATGACCTATGAAACAGTAGAGCGTTTTGTAGTAGAGCATTTATTAGGTATGGATCTGAACACTGTAATTAAAGCACAAGAATTCAATCCTGAAATTGAAGTGATACGTATTCAAATCGATCAAGTTAAGGATCAGATCACTAACTATGAAAATGGTATTGAACGGCGTAAAAGTGCTGGTAAAGCTGTCTCTTTTGAAATGCGGGAAGAATTGGATGATGCCAAGTTAGAGTTAGAGCAATTATTAGCACGTCAGGCTTCATTAGCTACAGTACAAGTAGATGTGCCAGTACTACAGGATGTTAACGTTACTGAATTATATAATGTAAATAACGTCGATATACGCACACGTTATGAGAATGAACTTAACAAGATTGTTTCTAATATTCGCCTTAAGCGTAATGGCAATTTTTACACAATTGACATTATCTACAAGCAAAACGAGCTGAAAAGTCATGTCCTTTTTATAGAAAATAAGAAGAAGGAACAAAAGTTAATCAGTGAGGTGATCATTGACGATGTTGATGGTGCTAAGTTCTATTACACACCATCTTTCGTAATTAGTGTTAAAGGTGGTGAGATCCGTTTTCAGCAGACTAAAGAAGATCTTTCAATCATTGATTACTCGCTATTGCTGAACTATGTAGATGCTGTAGATGGCATTGATGCCGTAGGTGTATGGATGCGAAATAATATGAGTTTCTTATTTACTAATTAACGAGTATCCTAAACATAAAACGAAATAAACCCTTAAATTAACTTGTAACGTCGTCAGATCCGCTAAAAATGTGATTTTAGAATCTTGCTTCAGCCGTGAAGGATTTATTGAAAAATACAAAGTTGAGTAATGATAGTATTTCTCTTTTAAAAATGTAACTAACAATCATTACATGTATTTTTGTGATAAATCTAACGTTACTTCCAAAATACATAGTGATCTACTTAAAAGTAGTCTATAGTTAAATTGACAATAATAATAAAGTAGTATCAGTTGAGTAGTTAGCAGTACTTTGATGATAGTTATCATGGGACGTAAGCGAAATACGATACATTTTTTTGCCCTGCTAGTATTTGATGGTATTAGCAGGGTGTTTTTATGTTTGAAGAACAATAGTAAAGCTGACTATCTTTAGCGTTGAATAGTACAAGTTATCATAAATCGCAAGGCAGACTATCTAACTTTTCGATAAGTATTTTATTATTGTAAAAACAAGATTTTTACGTTTTAAGTTTAATTTTTTGCCTCGTGTACGTTCGTATGCGGGGCTTTTTCGTATATGGTAATACGTTGGTGTGGTTTTGTTATAGAGCCTCTCAAAACGCGTTACAGCGAAGATTTGCGTTAAGTGATTTGTAAGGGTGACTGATATTAGGCGATGTGAGATTTTTCTTGGTGAAAAAACCTTCTATTTGATATAATACAAAAGCCAAAATTCCTGTTTGTGAATGGTAGTACTGAAATGAGTTTGTCGCCTCTACCGTTTGTCGACGGTTAAAGGTACATTACCTTATTATAGCCCCTGGAAGGATTCAGGGGCTATAAGTATTGAAATGTTCTAACCTGGTATGTTCATATCAGTACTTCTATTATAATAACTCACATGATTACGCCTCTTTATATAAATAAATGTATACAATACAGGAGGCGTATACATGCTAAAACTATTAATTGAATTCTTACTATTCCCAATCTACACAATACTAGTATTGATGTTTATGATTCTCACAGTACTAGCACTTCCAATAAAGATACGATTTGTAGAAGGTCACGTAAGACAATACATAAATAAAAGTACTAATGTATTACGCAAGAAAAAAACCTAAGAATTTTGGATCGGGTGATTTTTTCACGGTATAATGTAGGTATCTATAACATATTTGGGACAGACGCAAAAAATGTCCTATAATATAGATGTGGCTTTCTGAGTGATCGAAAATGTTCACGTAGCCGAACTGCGAAGTATAATTCAATTTCTCCAGCCATCAGAGACTAAATAGATGGTAACATTATAATTCTCCTATATTGCTAAAGTATAGCCCCCTAAAAAGGGCTATCTTTTTTTCTTGGGATAAATAATGTATACGTATACAAATCACATGAGTTAATTAAATGAAGAATAATAAATCTAAGGATAGAAAAGATAACGTAATAACCGCACGTTTATCTAATTCACAGGTTGAAGTACTAAAGGAATTGATTGATGAAGGTAAGGTATCAAAAGGTACTCTATCTTCTGCTGTAGGTTACTTAATTGATCAGTACATTGTACTAAACAGTAAGTAATTAATTGGTTGTCTACTAACCACACAATAAGTAGAAACGCGATTACAGGAAGTAACGCGGGTAATATGGAAGTTATATATGAAAATCTGGAAAGAAACAAAATATGAATATTATGTAGTAAGTAATGAAGGTGATGTATTCAATACTAAGACAGAAACACTACTAAAGCTAACCCCTTCAAAATCTAATGGGTACTACAAAGTATCACTATCTGTTAAAGGTGGTGATAGTAGAACTGTAGAAGTACATCGACTAATCGCAGAAACTTTTATTGAACGTGATGAATCATTGAAATTAGTTGTTGATCATATTGATGGTAATCCCCTAAACAATCACGTGGATAACCTACAATGGATTACACAAAAAGAGAATATGGCAAAAGCGAAAAATAAACGTAGCTGGAATAGATTCACCGAAGAAGAGAGAGTACAAATCATTGCTGCGTGGAATACTGGAAAGTACTCATACATTGGGATTACATCTCACTTCAATCAACTATGGAACCGTAATACCACACGAAATAGTTACACAAGAATTATCAAAAAAGCATAATAACTTAGGGGCTATCATGTAGGAGTGACAGCCCCATATTAAGGGGGGATTATAATGGCAAGAAAAGAAACAATACACAATAATCAAATGATCCAGAATGAACTACGTTTCATTTGCTTTAATTCACTATCGAGTGAAGCAAAAGAAGTAATGCGTAGAATAATACAGGAAAGTACTTTTCTAGGTAAACACCGTGTACCGGAAGAAGATGTATTTGCGATAGTAAAGAGTGCTCCTGAATTCAGTGAAGTGATGGTATTTGAACATCTAAAACTATTCAGACAGAATAAAAATCAAAACTATCCAGATAGTAAATCATCGCGTGAAAAGTACAAACGCATAGCAACCCTAGTATCACAGGCGTTTGAAGTACTGGTAAAGGAAGGGAAATCCCTTAATAGAATGAAGCAATACAAACCAAAGAAAACCGTAACTGAAGAACATGTAGCACTTGTTGAATTGCTAAAAAATGAAGGTGCTGATCTTGATACCCTAATTGAAAAACTAGTGGCAATAAATAAGTGATTGATTTATATTGAATTAATAACCGTAACTATATCCGTATTGTATACGTCTAAAATACGGTTATTATGCGTAAAATACGGTTAATACCACAATATATAGTAGTAAAATCAACGGGTTACACACCATATATTGATTCCCGTAACTTAATATAATATACACTTTAAAGTAAATGCCTTACTTGTCTATTAAGTCTCATAGAGCCTAACTCGCTTTGCTCGTTAGTCTCTGTAAAACCAAAAAGATAAGATCGTAAACTTGCGTTTTTCTCGCTAGTCACTCGAAGTACGCCACGCCTTTGGTTTTTGTCTATCGACTACTGAAGGAAGTGAAAACCAAAACTGTTTTGGGTCTGCCGTCTTTTGGAGTAACTACGCGGGCTTTGCCCTTGTCGGGTTATCGGGCTGTTTAAGCCCTTACTATTAATTAATCTACTACTGGGTCAGTACTACCAGAACTAAGGATTTATCAGATGATTAGGCAGTATACTTCCTACAATCATTAGTTAACTTAGAGTTAGATACAATAATCCGAGTAATTAATATCTTATCTAATCATCTAAAGATAGTATCATCAGATAATCCCATATAACCTTTAAGGTCTATTTGCGACTTCATTAGTACCGATTAACATTAAGAAATCATTAGGAAAGATGATGCTTACGTAAATGATTGAAATCCAGTATTAAACACTATGAAAACCGGATATGAGAGACAAGTACACAATTTACATTCGAAACCTTGAAAACATGTAAATTCTAAGTATGTTTAGAAATAAAGGTAGTTAAAAAAGAATAAGTAACTTAACAAAAATTTTAGTGCTTACAATGCTGAGCTGGGGAAGTGATTGATATGAAACATTTTTTCATTGTGGAGCCATTGGTAGACCCCATTTCTATGAAGTTAAAAGGTGTTGAAATCTTAACTCGTTTCCAAGATCAAGATGGAAAGTACATACCACCTGATGCCGTCATTGACAGCATGAACAATGAAGAAAGGTGCTTGTTACTCAAAGAACAAATCATCGCCATCAGAGAGAAAAGTGCGTTCTTCATAGAAAACAATCTTCTATGTAGCCTCAATGTTAATAGGGATATGATCGAATGTATCAACCGAACACCTGAAGAGGACTGTTTACTAAAGGGTATGGATTATGTGCGGCTTGAGATCTCAGAGAGCCTAGCCACATGCGAGTTACAAACCCGTACTAAGCTAACAGAAGCACTCTGTCTTAGATTGGGTAAGGTATGGCTGGATGACATGGGGGCAGGGTACTGTGATATAAGCATGGTCGATGCCTCTCAGTATGAACTAATCAAGATTGATCGTGAATACTTCTGGCGGGAAGCCAAGAAAGAGCAACCCTTTAATGGTCTTGTACTCTATAAAAAGAAATGTGACAAAATTGTCTTTGAGGGAGTAGAGACAGATGAACAACTTGAACTAGCAAGGCGTTTAGAGGTGTGGGGTGTACAAGGTTACTTGTTTAACTCTTGTAAATTAATCGATATTGAAAGTCTAACACTTCGCTATGACTTTATAAGGCTGACAAATTAATATCTAGAATCGTTATGTGCTATAAAATTCTTCCCCTTGATAATGGTATATATGAGATATATCGCTTGAGTGAAAGCAGCGATGATTCGTTTACTCAGTTAGCCCGGACTATCCTTAGTTCACATGAGGTTTTACTAACAAATCCTCAGACGTATCCCGACATTTCATATATAGACTATATTATGTTCTACGTACCCTAGTTAAGGAAGAAAAATGAATTATAATAAATGTGACTATTCTGCTATAGAATTAGTGGATGGTGTCATCTTTCGCATGAAAGATGATATTACTGGTTTTTATAAGTTAGTTGATAATGAAAAATATTACTATTATCATTTTGAGGATGGCGTCTATACTCGTACTGATGATTTAGTAACTATAGAGAAGGGTGATCTTTTTTCTAATCTACTAGACCTGAGAGCGGAAACTTTCATTAATATCTCAGACCAAAATATAGATAAGCCTCAAAGTGAATTTCGTAGTGCTTTTTTACATTTCGATAGTTTACGAGTCAGCATTGAAAGCATTGACGGAAACATGTCAGTAAAGTCATTTGATTATAAAACTGATACTGAAATTCAGACTTATAATGATGTACTACAGTTCTATAACCACATCATGGATAATAAATGTGCGTATTATGGCAGACCTGATTTTGATAATGACATTCTTATCAATTCATTACGTCATGTTGGGGTTCCTATCGATCAGGTTAAGGAACATCTTATTAAATTTGATATGTTTTGTAGATTGGTTATTCCTGAATACCAGTATCCAATCGCACCAACAGAGATAAAACAGCTTAGCTATTAATTTTCTCAATGCCTTTACTACTTGGTAAGGGCATTCTGCTTTTGGATTAACTTTAAAAAAACTTATCGATAATCTTATATGGCTTTACCTCTATATCATACCTAAAGTACACTCATAACCTCACGCCCCCCACTATGGGTAGGTTTGTTGAAGGTGTGGGTGTGGCGTGAAGCTACCATACGATAGCCCTCAGTACTGTTACTCCCCCTTCAGTTTACATGTAAGTAAAGAAATTCTACATAAGGCCGATACTACCCATTGTGACTTAGAGGGTGTTGAAACAACCTCTTGTATTCTAGATAGTTCACAAGGGTTACTAATGGGGAAAATTATTGTAGTTTTGTTGGTGCTCATCGCTTTGTATTTCAAAATCTCAGGTGGAGATGTTAAGCATGAAGCACAGAAGGAAGAACCGTCTACCCAGCTCACCAATCAAGAGTTACAGGACGCTAAGGATTTCGCTCAGGCTCTTATCCAGCGTGATTACACATGCGATAAAGTCACTACGTTTAGCAATGCGAACTTCTCAGGCCGTATAGATGTATGGTGTGATGATCAGTACCAGTATGAGATTACAAAGCCTGGTGGACGCTGGCAGGTAGTAGCGAAATAATCTGAAAATTTCAGTGCTAAGCCCTGTATGATGTGAATCTACAGGGCTTTTTTAATTTGTAAATGATATTATCATTCAGAACTTGCCTATAGTGAAGAGTGCTAAAATGAAAATTACTGTTGAAAATATCTCTGATATGTTCGAGGGAACGAAAGAACTATTGATTGGTGGGCTGATCACTGCTATCACTGGTTTGATTATTATAATTGGTCCAAATGGCAATGAATATGTAAAAGTGCCTTTGATGTTAGTTGCGATATTTCTAATTACTATAATACCTGGTTTTGTCGCGATGCTTTTCTCACCATTAACAAAACTGACAGCAAAGATTTTTGATATTAAAAGTAGCAATATACTTTGCCGCCTGTTTTCATTTTTGTATTTCCTACTGTATTGGTTTGTAACGCTTTCAGTATTCAACTTTATAATTAGATATGTATTAAATGTACACCCAATAGAAGATGGTATGAAAGTATGCTTTGCTATTGGGTGCTTTATTGTCGCAATAGTACAAACAAGAAGATTTTACTCAATACTTATTAAGTAATTGAATATGCCCCAATAGCATGAACTGTCCTACTCAATGGGACCGTCCATGTGTAGGGGCATTTTTTAGAATGGCAGTTCTTCTTGCCCACAGAACCAATCATCAGCATGTTGTTCAACCACACGGCGTTCAGCATGTAGATAAACTAGAGCATCCAACACCTTGCTAAAGGGTGTCTCGCTAATCAGTACAAAACAATCCCTTTCAACCGTTCCCAACCAGAACAACCCGCCTACAGAACCTTCAAATATCACCCGATCACCAAACTTGAATTGTTCAAGAATGCTTCCCCGATAACAGACCGTGAACCAAATCCCAGCGTGTGAGAACTGATGAACACCTCTACGTATGGATGGATCGTAACCGTTCTTATTGCCCATTTCTTAGCCCTCCACTAACCATTAACTACTGTAAATTTATACAGTACAAAGCTTAAGCACAAGACGAAACGCTAAAAATACAATAAAAACGATCATATTCAATGAGTTAAATGATTTTCTTTAGGCGAATAATTTCTATACTAATAGATTAAAACGATCAATAATTGAGTATCGATCGATTAAAGAGATCAATTAGATGATAATAACTAGCTTTATAGCAGAGCCGATCATGACAACTTCAGGCCAACTGGTAGGTTGTGAATTTTTAACCCGTTTCCATCGCCAGGACTTGCCTGTACTGAACAGCAAGTACTTCATAATGGCCATGTCTGTTGAAGCGAAGAAGGAACTACTTAAGCGACAACTACAGGCCATCGAATTACAGGCGTCATGGTTCAGGGATCACCGGCTTTTCTGTACCGTTAACATTGATACCGTACAGGCACGGCTATGTGTGTTTGATACTGATGTAACGAGATTATTGGATAAGCTAGAATTCGTAAGGTTAGAAATCTCAGAGGACTTTGAAGGGCTGGAATTGGGTATCAAACACCCGGTACTTAGTACCCTGTTAAACGTAGGCTATCGTTTGTTTCTTGATGACCTTGGTTCCGGTCGGGCTAACGTCGCAGCGTTAACTACTGGATGCTATGAGGCGGTCAAAATCGATAGGGCGTTCTATCGCGAGGAAGTACAGAAACCTACATTCAACGTACTGATGAAGAACATCATGAACTACTGCCCGTATGTGATCGTGGAGGGAGTAGAGCAACGCCAGGAGCTACCAGTACTACGCGATGCTGGAGTAACGGCAGTACAAGGATACCTGTACCGATCAGTACCGTTTGACAAGATAAACAACCTTCTCTAACACCATAGTAAATACCCTATAGACAACAACTATGGGGTAAACCAATGAACATCACATTACACTTCCCTAAAGGCTCTACCAGCTCATAGACGGTACTTATACAGGTTATGAGTATTCCCGCTCAGATAAGCTAATCAACGCTCAAATCACGTTTGATGAATCATACAAGCTATTCATCAACCAACACCGTTTAGTACTCAGCTATAAATACATCACAGTGAATCACCAGAACAGCTACACAATCGGTAGATGGGTTTATGACTGGAACACAATAGACGATTACAAAGGCTCAGAGCGAGTACACCTCGACTATCTACAGTGCTTGACTCAGGAACTATTTCAAGATGAATCATTGAACGGTAGACCTATAGATAACTATCGAATTGCTCTATTGATCAATCAATTCAGAAAAGAAAAATAACTCGACAATATGAGAACTTTTTTCATTTAGGTTCTCTTTGGGCTTTAAAACACCGCGTAGATTTCGACGCACTTTGTTTTAAATATATGTGAAAAAATAATAAAGAGGCGAAACGTTAAACAGATGAATAAGAACATTAGCATGAATCAGCTTGCGAAGCAGTACGGGTATAACGAAAGCACAGTTCGCGAATGGAAAGCACAGGGTATGCCAATTGGTGAAGGTACTGAAGAAGCTGATACACGAGCATGGATAGTACAGAATGTAATTCTACCATTACGTAATACCGATACACGCGAACAAATAGATCAAGAACGTCTACGTAAACTAAAAGCAGAAGCGGCATTATCTGAACTTGAATTACAGGTGAAACATGGAACGGTAGTTAGTACTGAATATCTTGAACAAGTATTAACTGAATACCTCTTTCAAGTTAAAACCGCAATGAGAGCAATCCCTAGTAAAACATACTTAGAGTTATTCGCACAGACAGACGCAAAAGATTTACGAGATATATTAAAACAACATATTGATAGTACTTTATTCCAGCTAGGAAGCATGGAATTTGAACTACCCACGGATGAAGAAATATTAGAAGATGGAAACGAACAAGAAGAAATTAACGCATGTACTGATGAAAGTACTGCCGACTATACAGCCACCGAAGATACAGAAAACAAGCCAATGGATAAGTAACGGTGTAGTAAAGTTTGTAGATGGTCCTAATATGGGTCTTGATTGGGTTCCGTTTTCTTTTCAACGCGAACCAATGGATATAGCACAATATAGAAGTACAAAGAAGATCGTTTTACAGTCTTGTTCTCAGCTTTTGAAAACCACAGTACTACAATCAATAGCATTTAACCTTATGGCAAATGATCCATGTAACTTTGCTTTTGGTAGTAGTTCTGAATCTGAAGTGAAAAAATTCAAGGATGGTAAATTTCTACCAGCTATTGAAACCAGTGAAGTACTAAGCCCATTAGTAACAGACAAGAACGATAAGAACGCAGCCAATAACGCAAAACAAACACAAATGATAAACGGTACTTTTGTGTACTGGCTAAACCTCAATACACCAGGAAACCTACGCGGTATTACTTGCCGTGTAGTTCTACTTGATGAAGTATCAAACGTAGGTGTTACTGATGAAGGTAATCCAATTAAACTAGCAGAAGCACGTACTAGTACTTTCGGTGATGATGCTCTAGTTGTTATTTCAAGTACCCCATTATATAAAGATGATTTGATTAACAGTGAATATAATCTATCAGATAAACGCCGTTGGTACGTCACTCACACATGCGGTCATGAATATACATTTGAATGGGAACAAGTAGCATTTTATCACAAACAGTTAGAGAATGGACGTTCAATACCAGACAGTACAACTACCCGTTTAATTTGTCCTCATTGTCAGGAAGATATAGACGAGCATACACGCCACCAAATGATCGATAACGGTAGATGGATAGCTACTAGTACTGATGGTGATCCGGGTGTAGTGGGATACCAAATATCACGTATGTATTCACCATTAAATACTATTTCCGAAATGGTTAGTAAGTTTGCCGATGCTCTTTATAATTTCAATCTTCAAACATTTTATAATAATGAATTGGGATTGCCCTATGAAGATGAATACGCAAAAGAACTAGATATACTTCGATTGGAATCATTACGTGAAGATGAATTTAATCTACATAAAATACCTGAAAGTACTCTAGGAATAACTATAGCAGTGGATCAGCAATTAGACCGCTTAGAAGCTACTGTATTAGGCTTTGATGAAAAGAACATTTACGTGCTTTCTCATGAATTCTTCTATGGTCATGACTGTACCAAGATTGAATCTCAAGCATGGAAGGACTTAGATCAGTTTTGCCGTCAAGATTTCCGAAGTGTTGACGGTCGCATAGTACCTACACTTGCCGTATTCGTGGATAGCTCGAACGGTAACGCTACAGATACGGTTAAGAAGTTTACCGCACGTTGGGCTAAGTATCATCCTATTAAGGGTTCTAGCAGTACTACAAGTGACCTATTCAAACAGAGTACACAGGCCGGATATAAACTACAGATCCTAAATGTTCACGAGCAAAAGAATACTATTCGTAAACTTTTAAACTTGATGCTCAGTACTGAAGCAGAGAACGCACCAATACAATTACGCTTTTCCAGTACTCTACCATCAGATTACTTTGAACAATTATCCTCTGAAGAACTAAAACCTGCTGGTGGTAAATTAGTATGGCGACTAAAGAAAGGGCAGAAGAGAAACGAGGCTCTGGATTGTCTGGTCTATGGAATGATCGCAATCGTATATTCCCAATCACAATTAGGTACGCAACCGTTTAGAAAACTACGCGAACATAAAGCCAAATCATTACCACAAAAGATAAATAAACCAGAAGAATCACAACCTACCCAAAGTACCAGACGTTCTAGGCGTACTGGTGTGGGTTCAAACTGGTTTGGAAAAACGTAAAATGATAAGGATATCCAATGGCAATTTTACCAGAAAAGATTTATATGGTTTCAAACCCATATGATTACACTGTAACAATTCCAGCTAAAACACTTTTCGTTATTTCATATGTCAGTACTGGTAATTCAATTACATTAGATAACAGTAATAGTGATAGTGAAGGTTCATTTACTATCACCTTTGAAACTAACGTTGCTTCAGAAAAGCTATTCTGTACAACTATTACTAATGGCATTGCCAGTACTTCCCAATGTGAAGTAATCGATCCAACTAAACATACTGAAGAATACGCACGTATTCGTAAGATGATTGAAGAGATCGAAGCAGTAATTGAAGCAAAAATACAAGGTGGTGCTAACTACAGCATTACAATTAATAATAAAACTCTAGTTAGTGAGTCATTAGCAAACTTAGAAGCAATCCGTGCTCGTTATATTGAACGTGCTAATTCTCTATGGGCTAAAATGAATGGTCAATCTACATCCGGTTCAAGTAAACCATTTAAGAGTATGACTGTATTCCGAGATCCTAACTATCCAAATCGTTGGGGTACTCGCTAATGTGGTTTAAGAAAAAACAACCAGAACAACCAAAACCAGTACAGAAAATTAATGAAGTCCGTGAACATGTTGGTAAAACATTACAACGTGATTTAAACCAGATTCGTACAACTAGTAATAGTGTGAATGCTTTCGGCTTTGGTGTCGGTACTAACTCAGTAAGTATTAATAACATCATTAAATGGCATTTATCAGAATGGCGTAATCAATCACGTGACGCAACACTAGTAAACCCAATCGCACGTAAGTACATGATGCTTTCTGTAGATGGTGTAGTAGGCAGTAATGGTATCTATGTAAAACCATCAGTAGATATTGATGTTGATGAAGAAACCAAACATACCATTAACCAACAACTAGAAAAACTATTTGATCGTTGGGCTTATGATGCTAGTAAATTCTCTATTGATGGCTCAATGACTTTTGATCTATTCGCACAAGTACTAGAGAAACACCGCTGCCGTGATGGTGAAGCGTTTGTACGTATTCATAATTTTAACCGCTCAATCAAAATTGAAATTATCGATTCTGCTAGATTGACTCAATTGAATAACGCAGTACTGGCAGATGGATATATCAGTAATGGAATTGAATATAACAAGTACCGTCAACCTGTAAACTACTATTTCGCTAAATATAATCCAGTAACATATACATATGATGCTACTAGTTATGAAGTTGTACCAGCAAGTGAAATTCTACATTACTTTGTTATGGATGATGCCACACAGGAACGCGGTATACCGGATCTAATTGCCAGTACTAAAGTATTAGCAGACCTAAAGAACTTCCAGGAAGCGGCATTACTTGCTAAACGAATCTCAGCCAGTGTAACCACATTTATTACCAATAATGGAAATAACAATGAATTAGCACTATCTGAAGGTGAACAAGATACAGCGATTTATAACGAGTACTTAGAGCCGGGTGCTATCTTTGAATTAAATGCTAATCAAGATGTTAAATCGGTTGATCCTCGTAATGGTGTTGACGGTATAGCAGAATTCACAGATGTGCTATTTGATAATATTTCAATGGGCTTAAATGTCACTAAGCAATCCCTAATGGGAAGTACCGCTGATGCGTCATTTAGTGCTGCGAAACTTGCCGAACGTCTACAAGCTACAACATTCAGTACTCGAACTAATGTACTCATAAATAAAGTACTCAAGCCAATTTATACGGCTTGGTTAAAAAACGAAATGCTAAATAATAGTAAGTTGAAATTAAGTTTTTCTGATTTCGATGATCTTGTATGTGCTCGTTATATCCCTACTAAACCTATTTCACTTGATCCATTGAAGGATATTCAATGTGAAGTAGCTGCTATTGATGCTGGTTTGAAATCCCGTACACAGGTAATTAGTGAAATGGGCGGTGATCCACGTGTTGTACTTCAAGAAATAGAGAATGAGAAAAATATGAACAAGGAAGTTCTAGATGAAAATCAAAAACCAGACGAGGGAATTAAGCCTACCAACGGCGATTAATTCTGATAATCGTACCGTTGAAGTTGCTTTTTGTTCTGAAACTCCTGTAGCACGTGAAATAGAAGGAAAGTTATATAACGAAGTACTTCTATGTAATCCAGAAAATGTAGACCTATCGCGTTTGAACAATTCAGGGGCAGTACTTTTCAATCATGACCGAGATCATTTGATTGGCAAAGTACTATCAGCACGTATTGATTCAGATAAAGTAGGTCGTGCTGTATTACAGATTTCCAATGCTTCGGAAAAAGAATGGGAGCAAATCAATGAAGGTGTATTAACACATATTAGTTTTGGTTACACAGTTAATGATTACCGTATTGAAGGTAACATTATCTACGTAACTCATTTCACCCCATATGAAATATCACTGGTAACTGTACCTGCTGATGTATTGGCTGGTGTTGGTCGTTCATTGATAAATAACAATGATGACAACCAGAAGGATATGATCATGGAAGATGAAAATGAAATTGAAAGTACTGAACCTGAAATCAAAGATGAATCAGAAGTAATTAGTACTGAAGTTGAATCTGAAGAAGAAATTACCGAGAAAGAAGAAGTAGCAGAATCTGAAGAAGTACGTATGAGCGATGAAGAACTATTAGCACTAATGGCTAATCGTCCAGACTTGCTTGAACAAATGATAAATAAAATCGACGTTGAAGAACAACGCGAAGAAGTACAAGAAAGTACTGATGATTCTGAAGTAGAAGATTCTACAGAAGAAGTGGAACGTAAACGTGAATTGGAATCAATCGGCGTAGTTCTAAATATTGATGTGTCTGAAGCAATTGAAAATGGAATTTCAGTTGAGTACTTCAAACGCACACTAAATACAAAAACAAATCCTAATCATGATAAGGAAATCAAAATGGAAAAATCCGTATTAAATGGCCTAATTCGTTCACTAAGTGAAGGTAATTTTGCTGGTAAAACTGAAATCCCTGCGGGTGATTTCGTCCGTACTTCTACTACTGTTGGCGGTGCTGCTCTAGTTAAAGAAGTATACGCAGATTCTTATATTGATGTGCTACGTGCTCAGTCAGTATTTGCTACTCTACCTGTACAAGTATTCGCAAATCTAGAAGGTGAAGGTAATCTAGTTCTACCTAAACTATCTGCTGATTTCACTGATAACTTCGGTTATGTTACTGAAGGTGCTCCATCACCATCTTATAACGCCGCTTTTGAGAAGATCACTCTAAAGCCAGAAATCTTTACCGGTTCTGTTGAACTAACTCGTACTCTAATCAAATCTGCTAGTACTGCTGAACAGTATATTCAAGATGCGATGGTTAAGGGTGCTGCTCTAAAACTAGAACGTCTAATTCTTGCTGATGTTGTTGCTAAGGCTCCAGAAGTAACCCTAACTGCTGCTCTAACCAAAACCGATGTTATTAGTGCTCTAGCTACTCTAGCTGCTGCTAATGTACGTGTTGAGAATGTAGTTGCTATTGTACATCCTACTACCGCTGCGGTATTACGTACTACTCTAGATGGTTCTAACACCGCTGCTAAGTACTTGCTACAAGGCTATATGGGTGACGGTATCCTAGCTGATTCAGTACGTATTATTGAATCTACTCAAGTTGCCGCTGGTGCTATTGTGTTTGGCGATTGGTCAAATATCATCATGGCTCAATGGGGTTCAGTAACTATGGATCGCGATGATACAACTCAACGTAACTCTATGGGTATTGTTCTACGTACTTTCAGCTTCCAATCTCATGCTCTAGCACACGATGAAGCATTCCTAGTACTAAACCTAGCTTAATACAGGTATGACAAATGAAAGCATTTCTTAGTAACTCGCAAATAGAGTCACTACTTAATGCTTTTGGTGAAAAGCTCGTCATTGTTCAAGATGGTGTATCAATAACGATTACCGCAATTTTTGAACAGGACGAGCTTTTTTTCGATGATAGTCAAACTACCGTGACATATTTTAGTGCCAAGTCAGGAATTAAACTAAATAGTACCTTCACAATTGATAACACCGAATACCTAGTAAATAGAATAGATGATGATACAAGCGGTATCTCTAACTATCACTATATTCGCAAGATCGATTTAGAAGAGGAAATATAATATGTTCACGGTAGACTATACAATAAGAAAGTATTTGATTAATAAATTAGCAGTAATTGTTAATCTACAATATCCATCAAAAGCAACAGTAGATGATACCACAATGGTTTATATTGGTGATTCTTCAGTACAACGTACACAGATAGCCAAAGCAAATCAAATTTTAAACAATCAAATCGTACCATCAACTATTAGAAATTTATGTGAATTTCGAGTTGAGTTTGTAGCTGTAGGGCAATCATATAAAGGTGCTTCGGATGAAATAGAAAAGATTCTTGAAGCACTTTATACATCTGGTTTCTTTGATGAACTAAACCAGCAACTTCCAATGCCATTATTCAATATCCGAATTGAAGATAGTCTAATGACTTCCCAAGCCGAAGCCACGGAAACCGCATATGTTCATACGCAAACACTATCTTTTAGCTATGGGGAATAATTATGGCTCAAACATTTTTAGGGAATCTAACTACAGTATGGATTAATACCGATACAACTAACGTTGATCCAAATTCCCGTACTTTTGTTCAAGTTGAAAACCTTTCAGCGTTTCCAAGTTTTAGTGAATCAACTTCTGTTTCAACTGTAGAAACATATAATAGTACTTACACCTCTAAAGTAGCGGGCGATAGTTCATATGGTGATATGACTATTCAAGTTAACTACGTTCCAGGTGAAAACGCCGTACTTGATTCTGCTGTTGATTCTCAGCAGTTAGTACAAGTCAAAGTAGAAATGCTTGATGAAGGTTCAAACGATACAACCGTAAACTATGTGCTTTATAACGGGTACTTATCCAGCGTATCAGATACGTCAGATATGGATCAGGTTGTTACCCGCTCATACGTCTTCACACCAGAAAACCAGGTATCAGCAGGTATTCTTGATGAATCTGTAGTTGAACTTTATCGTGGTGATTGGGGTGTTGGTTCGAACGGTAACGAGTTCCCAAGCTATCAAGGCCGTGATGGTAACTCATTCGTTAAGATCGCAGCAGCCAACGCACCAACAGGTGTTGATATGTTGGGTATCACTAACCTTGATGGTTCTAACGGTACTCAACTGGTAATGAACAAAACCGGTACGCCCGTACTGAACATCCGTAACTTCTCATCAGCAAGTAACGGGGCATGGTACAAGATCTACACCAGTGCCGATAAACCAACGCTAACAGAACTTGGTGCGGCAGCCGCTACCGATCTCAGTAACTACGTACCAATCACACGTACTGTCAATGGTAAAGCACTTACAGCTAACATTACTTTGGTAGCAGCAGATATTAGTGATGTTTACTCTAAGACCTACATTGATTCAAACGTAGTTCCGAAAGTATTCCAGTTAAACGGACACGCATTATCAGGAACGGCGTTGAACTTGGTAGCCGCAGATATTCTTGATGTATATTCACAGACTCAGGTTAATAACACCTTTGTTGCTAAAACGGTTACTGTTAACGGATTGCCTTTAAGTAGCAATATTACACTAACCGCCGCACAACTAACTGATATGGCATCATTGGCATTTAGTAATAGTACTTATGTGCCTAAGACGTTCTTAATCAATAACAAGCCATTATCTGGTACTAACATTCAATTGGTAGCAGCAGATATTAGTGATGTATATTCCCGTACTGAAAGTAACGGATTGTTTGCGTTACGTATCACTACGATTAACGGTTATGCTCTTAATAGTAACGTAACGTTGAACTATAACGATGTTGGAACGTATTCAAAAGCACAAATTGATGCTAAAGATGCCGCACTACAAGCGAACATTGATACCAAAGTTACTATCACTCAAGACCTCCTAACAATAAATAACGTAGAAGATACTTTAGAACTTGATATGTCTGATGGTAAACGTGTTTTCAAAGCAACACTAACCGCAGCAGTAACACAACTAAGTGTAATCAATGCCAGTGGAAGCAACTTAAATAGCCAAACTATTACTATGTGTTTAACACAAGGAACAGGGGCAAATAAAATTTCATGGCCTTCTAATGTTATTTGGTCTTATGGTCGTGAACCAGTATTAACCTTTACTCAGAACTCAATTGATGTAATTCAATTCTTAACTGTCGATGGGGGGAGTACCTGGTACGGCTCCTTACTAATGGCGGATCTACAAGAATGATAAGAAAACAAAATATCAGCAATGCCCAACAGATGATTGAAGGGCATTGGAAATTTTTAGAACGTAATACGGGTTTAGTTAATGACAATAAAACAGATCACTATGTACTAAACCCTCAGAACGTTCTATGTAACAACAGGCACTTTATAGCGGAAACAGGATGGGAAGCACAACCGGACGGTGACGCAACTACAGAAGGACAATCCTTAGCAATCCTTGGTGCTATCTATGCGTATCAGGCAACCAAAGAACCGTACTACCTACAACGTGCTAAAGACCTTTTCAACGCCTATCACATGGCATTCTTCCGTGGTGTGACGTTCCCCGATCCACCTAATGGTTCACTACGTTGTAACTGGATCTGTAATGGTAAGGCTCCAGTACTGGCACATTACCCATTAGATCCAGAGTATCCAACTCATGGCGGGTTCAAGGGCGTATTGTTCACATGGACGAACGGACAAACACAGATACCTCATGGTTCACCTAACTACGGTGAATACCTCGATGCTGTATGGTTTGCCTTTCCAGAAAGGGCGGGTCTTGGTTGGAATCAGGTTAACGCAACTGCCTATGCCTGGTTAGCCAGTGAAGATAGCATTGATTGGGATACCAAAGCCCCTACCTATGATGTTGACTGGATTGTTGACCGTACAGGCCGCAAGGTAGATAGCAATGGTGATGTACTGGCAGAAGGGCTAACAAGCCAGATCGGTACAGTCCAGCTCAAAGACACGTCTATAAACGGCAATTACCGATTCAACTACGCCACAAAGAATCCTGTATCAGAGGGTGGCTATCTTATGGGGCGTAATGAACGTTGGCACAACAGGCCAGTAAACGTACCTATTGATAACTATGGTTCGCTTGATTTCTCTGATAACGCCTCAGATGCTGAATTGTGGTTCTGTCAGGCATGTAAATTACTATGGGATATTACAGGCGAACGTATCTATTACTTAGCATGGCAGAATTCACTAATTACTTGTACTGGTTATTCTGATATTGATAAATTTGATATGTTCTTTCGTAAAAGTGCTATTGCTTTAACGCCTTTTACAGATGGTATTTCATATGATTATTTCTATCCAAATGATCAAGTAGCATCATATTCACGTGATTCAGATGGCTATATTGTCATTAATCAAAGTGCCTCAGCACAAACAACACTTGAACAACAATCTATATGGTTCAAGTTTAATAATAGTTCATCATTTCATGTAGAATATAGTGGTGTTGATACAACTGGCAAGCCGTTAAGCCTTGCTGTAGCAATGACAGTTAATAAAACAAAAACAGAAGATGGTGCTATTAGATACCGTTGTGGTTTACCCATTACAAATACTGATAATAGTATTATTTCAATGGATATTCCAATGAACCATTTTACCCGTATTGCTAAACCTGATGGTGGACAGTACCTAACCGCAGATATGCGTATGATTTCCGATTATGGGGATAATACAGTAACTTCACTTCAATATGTTTCCGGTATCGCTGGAACGTACTATGACAACGTGATTTCTACCACTATGGATTCTGACGGTAGCTCTACGGTAGGTTTCTGGATCTTTGATGATGAAACACAGGACTTAAACACATTCACATACAGAACATATGCTGATGATTTTAATATCCGTATTATTGATGATCTTGGTTGGCGTTGGTGGGCTATGCTTCCAGCAAGTAACGGGGCATGGGTAACACAAACGTTTAATGTACTGGATTTTAAATTAAGTTCATATCAACCGGATCATGAAGAAGGTGATGAACAGCCAGGACAACCAACGCTAACAGGACGTGAAGAGTTTACACTTTTACTTGATACCGATCCGGTTGATGGTGTCTCAGGTCGTATTGATTGGTATTGTGTTAACGAGCTGCCAGCACTTTATAATGATGGTGGTACAGGTGATTATTCCGTACTGGTTTCTCTAACTTTCAACGATAGTACCAGTAGTGGATATACAGCACGTTTAGGTGATTGTGTAATCCGTAATTACATGCTTGATAGTCTTTCATATACTCCAGGACTAATACCATTCAGTAACATCACAGATCCATATGCTCAACTGTATTCCGGTTGGCGTGGTCTACCTTATCCAGGTTATCAACTACCCGCTATATGGTGTTTCAAAGGTACTACAATTGATCAAACCAGACTAAATAATAGTATTAAGTTCCTATGTGATGCTCAGGACTGGTTTACTAATAAATTTCATCCTACTTTACCTGGTCCTTGTGCTCAGGCTTATGTATGGAACCGTCAGGACGCATTAGCATATTCACCAGATGGACAACCGGATCAATTCATTATGCAGCACTGGTACGAAGAAGCATGGTCAGGTTATGAACCTCGTGCGTTCTTTGGTGGTTGTGATGTAGTCCATGAACTATATCTACGCGGTGATTATGCCATTCCGCAGAACATTATTACGTACTGTCAAAACTGGATGAATTACTTGAAGTGGTTCATGAAAAATAATGATGGTCACGCACCAACACGATTTAAAGATGATGGTGAAGTTATCTATGATGGCTTTACGGGTCATATGTCTGGTTTATGGCTTGCTGGTGCTTCAATGATGGCAATAGCAGGTTATCCAGATCACGAATTACTTGATTTACTATTCGCGGAAATTCAACAGAACTATAACGTAGTTTCAGCTAATCACGTAATGAATGGTGGCTGGTCATCAGCTATCAGAAGTGGCACACCTACAACACCACAGAACAATTCAATGTTCTTTGGATTCTATACAGGTGAACTACTAAGAGGTTTAGCACTTTACATGAAGTACTACAACCAACATATATAAATAAACAGAAGGGGTATCAAGGAATGATGCCCCAAATATATAAAGGAATATTAAACATGGCTTTTAATTCTATTTTTGTAGGCAATAATGTCAAAGTGGAAATCGCAACTGCTCCTACTGGTGGCGGTCAAGCAACTACCTTTACTGTTGTTGAAGAAGTTGGTGCTTTTCCATCAGCGGCGGGTGCTGAATCTAACGTTGTTAGTGTAAACACTTTCGGTCAACAGTACGCTAAAAAATTGCTTGGTTCTCGTTCAGTACCGGATCTAACACTAACTGTTAACTGGAAACCAGGTGCGACAGGTCAAGAAATGCTTGCGGCAGCCGCAGCAGCACAAACCCTAATTCAAGTTAAAGTTACTTATTATCAGAACATCGATGATCAAGATGGTGCGGCTTATTACAGCATCGTAAACGGTTATGTAAGTTCAGATGTAGTTAACGGTGATTTTGATGGTGTGGTTACTCGTGATTTCGTAGTTTCTGTTACTGGTGCTCCAATTGCGGTTGGTGAAGTTACTGGTGCGTAAGTACTAAATACTACAAACTAACTAACAAGGATAAAGCGAAATGGATTTTACTAATCTTATGACAGCTATTGGTGTGAAGTTAACACCAGTAGAACTTACACCAGAATGTACCGTATACATCAAACTACCATCAATTACCCAACACGCAGAAGTTTCAGATCCATATAAAGCGATCTTCTATTGTGTGGTTGATGAAAGCGGTAAACAGATTTTTGATTCACCTGAACAAGTTGAACAGAATGTTGATTTAACAGTACAACTAAAACTAAATGCCGAGATCGGTAAAGTGTTTGCCAAATCCTTTAATGTTGAGGATGTAGAGGTAAAGTAAGACGCGATCCGATTCTCAGACTATCACTATCTTTATTGTATAACAGCGGGTGTAGTGTGGATGATCTCTACACTATGCCCGTTTTGCTTTTCTTCTACCTATTAGTATTCAAAGAATCGGTTGATCCTGATTCATCGCAAATTGAACAAATCAGGCATACAGAACTACTACAGGCAATATGGTTAAGTACTGGCAATATCAAGAAAGAAGATATACCGAAATTTAGTATCTATGAACTCGATTCATTGAACATTATTTCAAATAAAACCTTAGCTGAACAACACGCAGAAAGGGAGAAGAAGATCGCAGATCAACAAAAAGCAAACATGCTTAATTGGATGGGAGTAAAGCCAAATGGCAAACAATAATAAACAATCAATGATATTTGAAATCACAGGTGATGAATCTGGACTACAAAAATCATTAAAAAACGCGGCAAATGATATAGGTGATTTTGGTGATCGTGCTGGCGGGGTATTTGGTGGTTTCAATACCGGATTATCAACCACGGCTAAAGCTATGTCTGGTTTTGCTGGTGCGGTAGGGGTCGCAGGTATCGCCATTGCCGCCACATTAGCTAACGTACAAGAACAATCAGAAAAGGCGTTTGAAGTCTTTCAGGCAGCATCACTATCACAAACTGGCATAGTACAGATCCAACAAGCGGCTAATATGTTTGCGTCCGTAGGTCTAACTATGGATCAAGTAGCCGATCAGATGAAAGATGCTAAGGATAAGTTAGGCGATGCTATCACTAATAACGCTGGCTCTATGCTAACCGATGTAATTCAACCGTTGAAGTTGAATATGTTTGAGTTACAGAAAGCAGCAGAAAGCGGTGAAGATATTATTGCTAAGATTTACTATCAAGCTAAACAAATGGGCTTTAGTCAGGCTCAGATTGTACAGATGATGGAAACTGTAGCTAACGATGCTACTAAACGCATGACTGTATATAAAGAATTCAGTAGCGAACAAGAGTACCAAAATAGCCTTGCTAATGAAACTATTCAGTTAACAGAAGAGCAATCACGACAATTTGAAGAATATAGAACGGCAACTAATAATCTATCAAGAGCGTGGGATGCGTGGCGAAATTCAACGCTTGCCCCTGTTGCTAAAAGCCTTGCTGATATTCTTGATCTAATGACTAAGATACTCAACAGTAAGCCAGTGGCAGCAGCCGCAGCAGCTACGAGTAAGCAGGGTATACAGGCCGTACAGGAATACCAACAACAGTACCAACAGCAAATACAGAAAAACTCTTCTATCTATGGTGCTCAGGTGGTAGAGGAACAACAGAAGCAACAAGAAGCTAATAACAAAACCTTTGAGAATCTTTTAGCAAATCTTGATGCCGCACATAATCTTTTAGCCAAACAACAAGAGCAATATAACAAGGGTTCAGATAAAAGTGTTATTGATTCAGCATTGAAACCTTATCTATCAGCAAAGCAAAAGACACAAGCACAGATTGATACTCTTGATGCTACTCACCAACAACTACGAGCAACGATTAAAGATTCTTTAGCACGTGCTTACAAAGGTGATGAAGCGGCAATGAATGCCGATTTAGCTAAACTTGATGAAGGTTATAAAGCTAACCGTGAGAAGTTAATAAAAAGCCTAACAGCCGATGAAGATAAAGCACGTGAAGATAAAGCTAAGAAAGATGAAGCAGCAGCCAAGAAAGCACAAGCCGCACAAGATAAAATTAATGAGCAAACTAAAAGAGCAAAAGCATTATTAGTACAAACCTTATCACAGATCGGTACTAATGAAGCTCAAATACGTATTACTCGTTTCAACTATGAACAAGATGAAATTGAAAAACGTATCATTACAGCAGGTAAATTAGCTGGTAAGAGTGAAACCGAAATTACAGCAATGCTAGATCAGCAATATAAAAGCCGTGCGACTAAGTACAAAACTATGATTGATGAAATGCTTGCGGAAACAGACCGTTTAAAACAAGCACAAAACATTGCCGCAATTGCCAGTGATCCAAATGCCACACCAGAAGCTAAAGCCAAAGCAGCGGCAGCGGGTAAGACATGGACAGGTGACACAGCAAGTCAGGGATTAGGGTATACAAACCCGTTAGACTTCTCACCAGATCCAACGAAAGTACAGCAAGTAAACACTGAGCAGCAAGAGAACCAGGATGGGGCTAAAGCTTTATACGATGCCAAAGTAATTGGGTTCCAGGAGTACCAGGATCAGCTAACCGCGATTCAGGCCAACGCCGATATGAAACGTGGTCGATTAACCGCAGACGCATTAACCAGTACTTTAGGTATGTGGGCTACGGGTGCTGGCGATGTAGGTACTATCATGGCTGGTGTATTCGGAGAGTCATCAGCAGCGGCTAAGGCAGCTTTTGCCGTAAGTAAAGGTATTGCCATTGCTCAGGCAGTGATCAACATCCAACAGGGCATATCCGAGGCTATCAAGCTTGGTTGGCCTATGGGGATCGCAGCAGGTCTACAGGTAGCCGCTCAAGGTGCTTCCATTGTCCGTACTATCAAAGGTACAGCTATCCAGGGGCAAGCCCACGATGGATGGGATTCACTACCAAGTACTGGTACATACAATCTTGAAAAAGGTGAACGTGTAGTAGGTAAATCACTAAACCAGGATTTAACAAAATACTTGAGTAATCAGGATGGTAGTAAATCAGGTGATATTAAGATTGACGCACCATTAATCATTAATAGTAATGGTCAAATCTCAGATTCAGATTTCCAAAAGATGTGTGATAAACACGCTGATACTATTGTTCAGGCAACACGTAAATCTCAGAAGAATAACGTATAAATATCATATAGCCCACATGGATTGCGGGCTAACTATTAAAGGAATAATAATATGTTAAATAACACTCTTATTAGTGAGTTCATGTTGACGGACAATATACCGCAATACCAAAACCAGACATGGACAGGTGAAACTATTACACGTGTTGTTGGTTCGCAGTACTTTACCCTTAGTTTCAAAGTTACCTTGAACAAGATGAACCGTGCTGAACTTGCTAACTTCTACGCCTTATATGGTCAGGGTAAACCGTTCTCTATGCCTCTTGGATGGTGGAGTACATACAATGGTACTCAAACATCACAAGTACAGGCAACAGCAGCAAGGGCGGCGGGGGCAACATCTATTGCTGTTAATGCTAATACACTTGAAGTTGGTACGTTAGTTCAGTTCAACGGACACAAGAAACTATACCGAATCATAGCCAACACTGGCAACGTGATTACTATCTTCCCTGGATTAATCAAAAACATCCAACTTGGGGAAGTAATGAAATATGACAATATTCAAGGTTCATTTATTCTTACACCACAGAACGCAGCATATCAGATGCCAAGTACTAACGTAATGGAAGTGACAATAAACGCAACCGAAAACATCAGAGGTTAATTTATGTCAATTCCAAGCAATGTACTAACTAATGCGGATCTTATCGCGTACTGGAATCTTACACGAGGCGATAACAAAACCGTACTAACAGAGAAAGAACTATATCAATGTGGGGTTATGGTAAAGCTAATAGATGTACTTCCACCTACTGGCAGTAACATATATCTAACTGATGCCATAGCAGACCAGAACTATAATGGAATTAACTATAAGTCCGTACCTGATTTTCTTGATTCATCATTTGCTAACTATGTAGAAAAGAACCAAATCAACAATAACGGTACTTCATTGAAAGTAAGTAACGTAAGCCAGGATTATCTATCTATGGCGTTACGTGGTTTATGGAATGATGCCAAAGTTAATATCTGGATGGGTATAGTTAACCCAGCTACAGGGGGGATTCTATATGCCTATCGTATGTTTAGTGGTTACATTGATTACTTTAGTTCAGACTTCAACAACACAGCAGGTAATACCACTAATGAAACAACAGTAAATCTTAATTCATTGTGGAAGAAGTTAGACCAAACACAACGCCTGCTATCCAGTACATCAGTACACCAATCATTACATACTGGTGATAAGTTCTTTGACCTAATTGGCATACTAAATAGTTCAGAACAATTCTGGAAGAGTAGTAAGAAATAATGAAAAATGGATTTATAACAGAGTACCTAAGTGGTTTAGTTGGTGAACCATTAGTGTACGGTACTAATGATTGTCATATCATGGTGCTAACAGTAATTGATATGATCACTGGCAGTAATTACCGTGATGAAATCTATCAAAAATACACAACACCAACAGCAGGTAGAAAATATGCTAAAGAAAACTGTAGCTATTCTACCTTACTTCTATTGTGTAAAGACAAAGGCCAATTAGTAACAGAGCCACTTGATGGGGATATTGTTATCTCATCAGGTCACAGTACTGTTTATTGGCGTGGGAAAGTCATAATTTTATCCGAGGATAAAACAAATTATATCGTATCTCAATATATCCCAAATGAGAAAGACAAAATATATAGATTCAAAGGGGAATAACTATGGCAATAGCAACAGTAGCCGTAGCTATTATCGCAGGGGCATCAGCAGCAGCAGCGGCATACGCAGCAGGTTTAGCTTTAGCAGCAGTAATAGCTATAGGTATTGGTACAGCAGCACTATCTTACATCAGCTCATCACAGATGATGAATGTAGGTCAAATGGGGGTATCGTACCCAAGTACGGGAAGCAATAACGCCCGATCAACATCGCCAAGTACCGGTATTCCGATCAGCTATGGCGGATCAAATCGCAACGCAACAGAAGTAGCATATAACAAGTTAGGCTCTATCGTCGTATGGCAGAACGTCTATAAAGGTACTTCAAACCAGTTATGTACGGTACATGCGATCAGTATCGGTGAAATCGGGCAAGTACCAGGGGAACAGTCACAAGGCGTAATCAAGCAGATCTATTTTGATAATGCTCCGGTGCTCATGGATGGTGCGTACATCACCACTGAGGGGATAGTACCTACCTCAATGATGATTGAGAAGTACCGCAAATACCTACAGATTGAAGTACGTTTCGGTAAGCCGTCCTACGGTGGTTCTATGACGCTTGCCCGTCAATATGGCGGTAGTCAATGGACTGACAACATGCGTGGTGATGGTCTTGTACAGATCTGTACCGTGATCAAGAAAACCAACGATTCATTGATTGACGGTATTCTAACGAACCAGAACTATACGTTATCGGTAGAAATGCGTGGACGTATGATCTATGACTTAACTGATAATGTACGTAAACCAAGTTCAAACCCACCAAGCCAACTATATGACTTTATCACGAATACAGAATTTGGTTTTGGTCTTGATCCAAATGATATTGATATTACCAGTTTCCGTAATATGGCAAACTATTGTGCTCAGAATCATTTCTATTCCAATGGTAATATTCAATATGATAAATCCTTTAAGGAAAACATTGAAAATATTCTACAAACATTTGGTGGTGTACTTTATGAATCAAATGGTAAGTACTATCTAACCGTTGATGCTCCAGATATTCCAAGTGTACATTTTGATGAAACAAATATTATTGGTAGTGTTAATATCACAACGGGTTCTAAGTCTGACTATTTTAATACAATGGACAGTACTTATACAAACCCAGGCAATGACTATTCACAAGATATTATCCGTTATCCAAGTGATGCCATTAGTAACGCATCCATTGCTAAAGATGGTTATATTATCAAGAAGGATTTAAACTATCTTTGGGTACAGGATAAAAATCAGCTTGCTATTCTTAGTAACATTGAATTACTGAAATCAAAGTACATTACGAACACGATTACTTTCAATACCTATGTAACAGACATGAAAGTATATGATGTGTTTACAATTGATTTTAAAGAAGCTGGATTTAGTAATAATAAGTACAGATGTATTCAACGTACTGTACCAATGACCGTAGATAAAACAGGCATTATCCAGATTACAGCGATTTCATATGATGATGGTATATATCAAGGAAAAGATCCGGGACAATTCCCACAAGATGGATTGACCAATCTACCTAATCCAACATACGTAGAACCGCCAAGTAACCTACAGGCTCAACGCTTAGGGGCTACGGCATCAGGTAACACCGTTCTATTAACATGGGATTTATCACAGGATACAACTGTACGTGGTTATAAGATTCGTTATAAACGCAGTGATTCCAGTGTTTGGATCAGCATTGGTAACGTAGGGCAGTACTCAACGAGCTTTGAGATATTAAATCTTTTATATGGTGTACAGTACGATTTTGCTATTGAGGCGTATAACACATTAGGTTATTCATCCGATTTAGTAGCAATCTATAATCAAACACCACAAGTTATATTCGCATTACCGAAGATTACTAACCTTGACATGATGAATGATGATGTAGGTTTAAACCAGACGTATGCTCAAGATTTTATTTTCCGTTGGGATGATCAGGCTAACATAGCCGTAAATGGGAAAACATTTGCTGATTTCTTCAAACACTATGAAATTCGTGTGTATGACCGATACAGGAACTACATCACATCGTACTACACCACTACAAGCAACTGGACGTACTCATATTCAATGAATACCAGTGATGGCCTTAGCCGTTACCGTGTGTTTGGGATCATCGCTCATGGTTGGGGTACAGGTATCTATAGTGAAGAAGTTCAGATTGAAGTTAGTAACCCACAGCATCCACAGTTGTTAGGGATCAATTTGAAGAGTGGTTATGATTCCGTGTTCATTGACTGGACAGAATCAAACGTACCGGATTATGCGGGGGTAGTTCTTCAAATCGCACTTGATGAGGGGTTTAGCTCAGGCTCGAAGTACTTTAGTAGTGCTAACCGCTATTCAGCATCGTTTGGTATTGAAGATGGTTCATGGTTCGCACGTGTAGCAGCCTATGACGTGTTCGGCCAGGATGAACTGGTATGGTCGCCTACTATCGGTTTTAACCAAAACACGAAAGTACCGTACAGTAAATTGAACGAAGACGTTATTGATAGTCTACTTAACAGTGATACGGCTACTGGCATTGTTGAGAAACAGATCGTAGATGAACTTGGTTCACGCTGGCAGCTACAGGTATCAAACAACGGTAACGTAACGGGCATTGCCTTAGCAGCAGATGAAAAAACATCGGTGTTTACCGTCATGGCGGATCGCTTTAGCATCATAAGTACAGACAGTGCCAAGCTATCAGACAGGGTATATCCTTTTGTGGTTCAGGGGGGTAAGACTTATATCAACTCAGCGGTGATAGCATCAGCGAGCATCAATGAGGCTATGATAAATAACCTTTCCGTTTCCCGTGCGAAAATTCAGGATGCCGCAATCGACAATACTAAAATTGCCAATGCCGCTATCCGTAACGCCCACATCATGGACGGCGTGATCGACTCAGCGAAGATCAGCCAGCAGATACAATCCAGTAATTGGGATGGTGTAAACGGTTGGATGATTAACAAGAACGGTACAGCCAACTTTGGTAACGTAACTGTACGTGGGAATATCCAGGCAACTTCTGGTGTACTTAACAACGTTACTATCAATGAAAACTGTAACATTCTTGGTACTCTAAGTGCCGCACGTATCGTAGGTGACATTTGCCGTCCTCAATCGACGGGTATCAACCCTGTACCGTTTATCTTTGGTTCACGTACTGTTTCAGGTGGTCAGGCCGCATTAGATCCAGTAGCAAACCAACACTATATAGCGTTGCGTATTCGTGGTGAAGATTTTCCACGTTATTTTGATAGTGATTTATCAATTAGTTTAACCTCATATGAACGTCAATACTTCTATATTCGTATGGGTGGTGATGGAATTGGTTTAACTAATCTCTATTATTATGATGCTGGTAACGGTGGTAGTTCTACATCTTTCAGATTGAATTCTATATATGTTCCGCCTGTAGGTCGTGGTAACTGGAATTATATCTATGTGATGTGTACAACTTCACGTAGTGGTATTGCTTCACTTAATGTTCCTGCTAACTGGTCATCATTCTTATATCGTGCTGGTGATCAGCCTTTATATAATGCGTAATAAATACTATTACCAAAAATATAAAATAGGGAAGTACTAAATGGGTATGGGAACAATTCTTGCTTTGGTTATTAGTGGTTTGGTACTGATATATACTATTTTTCGTGACAATACAAAAGATACTAATGATTTATTAAGTCGTGTGTCTGATATTGAAACTACCATTGCGGTACAAGATAGTAACATTACACGTCTAAGCGACGAACAAGACAAGATGAAAGAAACTTTGAGAAACCTTGAAATTCAAATTCACGAATTGGATATCAAACTTGAGCGAATTATTACGATTCTTGAACAATCAAAGCAGTAACAAAAAAGGGATAGTGCCGTAACAGATACTATCCCTTTTCTTTTACTTGTTTGTTAGTTGTGCGATCATCGCATTAACTCTATTAGGTGTCTGACGATACCATAGAGAATCTTTAGATTGTTTAATTGCTTCGGGGTAGTTGGCATCACGAAGTGCTTGAATCATCTTTTTAAACTTCATCGTTCCAGATAGACCAAGTTGAAAAATCATGATGATCATGAAGTCTTGCCAATCTTTAGGAATGGTTAGGTTTAGTTTACTTAGCTGGCTTTCTGCTATAGCAATATCTTTATCAAGTAGTCTAAGTGCTTCAATCTCAGTAATACCATTATAGAAATTTTCACCTTGTAGTACTTTATGCCCGAATCCTACGGTTAAGAACCCTTCACTATCCTTATATGGATAATACTTGTTGTTTCTAAAGAACCCCATACGTGTTTGATATGCTCGTGATCCCTCATAATCTATTAGTCGTGTTTTTATATCCATTGAATAAATACCTTATGATAATTTTTATAAGGTATTTATATGGAAGCATGGCAATACAACGAAGATTGGAGTGAGAAGGAATTAACAAACGGTAGTTATGTAGGATTCGTGTATTTGTTCCAATTTGAAGATAACACAAGCTACATAGGTAGCAAACAGATGTACAAGAGAGTTAAGGACATTAAGAAACTAAAAGATAATTCAATAGAAAACGGATGGCGTGAGTACAGTTCAAGTTCAAAGATAGTTAATTCCAAGATTGAAGAAGGGGTGAATTATACTCGAACCATTTTGTGGGCTTTCCCCACAATGAAAGAAACACTATTCGTAGAAACAGCATTAATCATAAACGAAGGACTAAAAACGGGTAATCTAAACCTTGCCGTAATGCATAAGGCAAGATTACCAAGTGGGAAAGATGCTGTACGTATTCGCGGAATCCTTCAATCATTATATGAAATACTCAATTAAGGAATAGATATGGCTTGGAGAAACAGCAATAGTCCTAATGATATGAAGCGGTTCATAAACAAAAATAGCCCAAAGATAGGGAAAGAATTTAAAAAAGAATTAAGTAGCCGTATGCGTATTGTTACACAGCACATTCAAAGAAAGATTGATAATGATGTTGCGGGTGGTGGTGTCGCTTTTACTGGAAAGAGTATGTACTTTAACTTTAGAAAGATAAGTGAGTTCAAGACAGTAAACCAAATCATTCTACTACCTAATCAAGCATCATATCTAAAGTACATTCTTGATCCAGTATATAAACGTGTTAATGAAGGTAAGATTATACCGTACCAGAATGCTAAGTTAACTAAGCAAGGTAACATTACACAGCTACGTTCAAGAACCAAGAGTGATAAATACAAAAAGGTGAAGAGTAAGAACGGTAACACGTACTTAATCGACACTACCAAGAAATCCTCTAAACGTAATCCTAAACTGGCACGTGAACAAAGGGTGATTGGTTATTATGGTTCCGTTGGTAGAAAACCATTGTTTGATTTCTATGATGAAACCGAGAAGCAAGTAATAGAACAATTAAGAACATTACGCGGTACGTTTGATTACCGTTGGAGGAAGTAAGATGGATAACTTAGAAAATTTCCCATGTTATGATCATTCTGTACTAACAGATTTTTCTTTTCAGACAATCCAACCAGTAAGTGTAACATTACCATATGATAAAGCACTATCTGGTAGTAGGCTCATAAAAAAGAAAGTAGATAAAACAAAAGGTGATTTAGTCGTATATAGTTTTCATCATCATACAACACCTAAAGTAAATGAGGATGATGTATTGATGGTTGAACTACTAAAAGAACAATTAGAAGTAAAGGTACTATTATCTTACAACCACATCTTTAAAGGTCATCGCGTAGTTTCTTGTGTTTGCCAAATACAAGGATGACTTATGATTAATATAATTTTAGGGATACTAACAAAAGGAATTAACTTCTTTCTAAAGCATAAAACTTTAGAACAGGAAGTTCAAAAAACAAATGCTGAAGGGCAGATAGAAACGAACAAAGAAGAGATTGAAAAGGTGTCATTCCATTGGCGTAATGCTCTAGGATTTGTGCTCACCTTAATCATTCTATATAACTGGATCATAGTACCAGTACTTGATGCCTTTGGTATTGTAGTAATTCAAGTGCCACTTGGTCAACTTATGCAAGTACTATTGATTATGGTTGGTGGTGGCTAAATTAAAGCCCCTTTGCGGGGCTTTTTTGTTAGAGATTAAATTGACTGAATAACCAATTTCGTTTGCTCGATGGAATTACAAAGTTTGTCCCTTTAGGATCTGGACTACGATTAGGTTTTATAATTCTATTGAATGTCTCATGATATATAGCGTCCATTTGTATACCTTTGTACAGTAACCCATGTACATATCTATTCAAAAAGCCAGCGATTATATCTGCTATTTGTATGCCAGTGCTATCTTTAGAATCTTTGAATATCAAAGTTGGAGTTTCAATAACTTTAAAATCATAGTAAGGGATTTTAGGCATTGCGTCTACATTTATTGTTTTTATATCTGAGATGCAAAAGTTAAAGGTACTAGCAAACTCACTAGATGTATCATGTGTTAATATGATATCGGATAGTTTTCTTCTATGAATTTTATTGAGGCGAGCAATCTGGTTGTAAAAGCTGTGTACGTTAGGTAGTAGCTTTATAACATTTCCATTACTATCTAAATCTGGAATAGGTACAAACCATTTAATTGCAACCTCTGCTGAAAATCTACCTTTCCTGTATTCAAACTCTTTTAGGGTTTTCTCGAACATTTTGCATGTGTCGCCATCACCATCTAGTGGATTATCATCACTAGAAAAGAATTCTTTCAGGCTTTCAATACATATGATTAACTTTTCTTCACAAGGGTCTTTACATAACTCAGAGAATGTTGTGAAACAAATTTCTGGTGCAAATGTACTAATTATATCTACTAGTATGTTTCTTACTAACAGCGATTCATTACTATCTGCATTCTCCATTGTCGGTACTATAAAGTGATTCACTATTGAAACAGCCACGTTACACTTTTTATCCATTACTTCACATACTAATGTGAATTTTTCATCAACTACAAAATCAATCAATTCGTATACTAGTTTAGGGTTTTTAATATAATAATCTTGGGATTTAAGTTCAATTGATTCATCTATACCGTGTCTTATCTTTAGTGCACGTACAAAACCTTCTATTCTTCTAATTTTCCCTTCTGGCACTCCAACGCATGAATGAGTGAAAAGGGGTTGATTAGCAAATCCCATGTCATTTTTTTTGTTAATCAAATCACCTGTGTTACCACTTTCATCTAAGAAATATTCCATCATTACCAATCCCAATCTACTGTAGTGTTCAATCCTCTCAGATTCGTATGTTCAGTACGGGTAGCCTGTAGAACGGTTTCACCAGTGGCGATAGAAACGATATCAAATGACTCTATTTCAGTTTGTCCAAGAGAACCTCTTTTCCTGAAATTGGTTCGGACGTAGTTGTACTGGTCTCTTGGGTAATTCCGTTCAAATTGTTCTTCTGTCATGGTTATATCCTCACGTCAAAGCCACTACATCACTTCTTCCCTAACGATTTCGAAGTACTGGTTTAATACATCAGCAATTCCAGTTTCCGTATTGTTAGCTATTACTAAATCAGCACACGCTTTCACTTCATCAACAGCGTTACCCATAGCAACACCCAGGCCAGCAGTCTCCAACATACTTAGATCGTTGAAATTATCACCAAAGGCCATAACCTGACTCATAGATAAGCCTTGCGATTCTACCCATTGTGCCAAGCGTTTACCTTTACTGTTTCCGGCTTGTGCTATGTCCACTTGATCGTGCCAAGACCATTCACAAGCAAGGCCAAGCTCACGCTCTACTATCTGACCAAAGCGATGTAGTTTTTCAGTATCAGAATCAGTAAGGGCGAATTTCCATATAGCATCAACATCTTGCGATGCTTTACTAAGAGAGGGTACTTGTTTGAATACTGGACGTTGTGACTCTGGAAGAGATTTAGCCCAATTTTCTGTACGGATAATATGCCCCGTTTGATTTTGATAAAACATGGCATCATCGGCATACATCAGACTATGAACATTGTAACTATCAAGTAGGTTTACTAATTGAGTAGCTTGTTCTGGTTGTAATGGGTCTGAGGCAATAACTCTTTTTTCGGCGTAATCGTACAATAAAGCACCGTTACAACATATAGCTGGTGTATTCAGTGCTAATGCCTGATAAAAAGGATGGATGGCTACAAAGTGCCGTCCGGTAACTATGACAACCTTTGCCCCTGATTTACGGGCATTTTGTAGGGCAGTTAATGAGGCTGGTAAAATAGTTTTTTCTGGCGTCAATAAAGTGCCGTCCAGATCAAGGGCGATTACCTGATAGTCCATGTAGTGATTCACCTGATTTTGGTATGTAGTTTTTCCGATAGTACACCGCTTTGCGGCTACGACGAAACAAGGTGAAGAGAGTCTTGTTGAGCACTGGAACAGCGTTAGATACTGGCGTATTGCCCTAGATGGGTGGAAATGTTGTAATAGGCGTCACACACTCAAATAAGTGCCATTACAACAAATTGCAGGTGTATCTAACGCCAGTGCCTGATAAAAAGGATGAATGGCAACGTGATGTCGACCCGTTACGATAAGGAGTTGATATCCCACTTCCTGCGCGCGTTTG
>Ga0308166_1000891_pt1 | contig 35317 bp, 25 predicted proteins | sample PhyCR2_2_FD_202137 | JGI IMG/M metagenome (GOLD analysis project Ga0308166, IMG submission 202137) | Phyllosphere microbial communities from UC Gill Tract Community Farm, Albany, California, United States - DLSLCC.R2 | ecosystem: Host-associated > Plants > Phyllosphere > Unclassified | place...
ACCAGCCGTCAAACGCGATGTGGTGAATAACGATGCTGAAGTAGTGGGCTCCCGCCAGCGTATAACTGCTGGCCGCAATCGGGCACTCCTGCGCCAGGTCAAACACCCGGTGTTGATGCTCGTGCAGCCGCGCATGCAACGCTTGTACGCTGTCGCATGTTTCGTGCGGTATGCTCAGTGAGAATGTCTCGGCTGACAGAATATGTTGATACCCCTGCCCGTCGTCATCGCACAGGATCAGGGTGCGCAGCACTTCGTGACGCTCAACCACCTTCATCAGGGCCTGGGCCACTTTCTGCGGATCGGTTCCGGCCTGCAGCTTGAGCGTTAGTGGGACGTTGTAGGCGTTGCTGCCTTCTTCATAGCGGTCGATAAACCACAGGCGCTCCTGGGCAAACGACAGCCGCTGCTCCTCAGGCCGGGCGATCGACGGTGCCTGGATGACCTGGCAGCCCTGCGCTTCGCCGTCAATAAATGTCGCCAGTGCCCGGATGGTTCTCAGGCGGAACAGGTCAGAGACGTGCACGCTTTTTTCTAACGCGCGGGTCAAACGCCCCACCAGCTTGATCGCCAGAATGCTGTTGCCCCCCAGGCGATAGAAGTCGTCCAGCACGCTGAGGCTGTCCTGCGGGATGGCGAGCAGTTCGGCGAAGACCTCGGCCAGTTGCTGCTCGGTCGCCGTCTCTGGTGCCACCCGGTCTGCCTGCGCCTCAAACGTGGGGACCGGCAAGGCCGCGCGATCGACCTTGCCATTGACGGTCATCGGTAGCGATAGCAGGTGAACAAAGGCCGACGGCACCATGTAGTCCGGCAGAACCTGTTGCAGATGGGCGCGCAACACATCTTGCTCCAAGGGATCCTGTGCGACGTAGTACGCCGTCAGATAGGTATGCCCCGCCGGGTTAGTGCTCGCCAGGACCAGTGCCTGCTGGATGGCAGGATGGTCGATCAGCCGGGCTTCGATTTCCCCCAGCTCAATACGGAAGCCACGGATCTTAACCTGGAAGTCATTGCGGCCCAGGTATTCGATGTTACCGTCCGGCAGGTAACGGCCTTGATCCCCGGTTTTATAAAGGCGGGCGTTTTCACCACGGTTGCGTTCAGCGTCACTGCGGAACGGATTGGCAATAAACGCGTCCGCTGTCGCCTGCGGATTATTCAGATAGCCGCGCCCAACGCCAGCGCCACCGATATACAGCTCACCGATCGCCCCCTGTGGGACGGGGCGCAGCTGTTCGTCGAGTATATACAGCTGGGTATTACTAATTGGTCGACCGATGGGAACAGTGTAATCAAACGTCTGCGACGCCGTGTTGGTCAAATAGGCCGTGGCGTAGGTTGTCGTTTCCGTAGGCCCGTAAACATGCACCAACTTGACCTGAGGGTAAAGCGTTCTAAAACGATTAACATGGTTAACGGACACCTGCTCACCGCCGAACAGCAGGTAGTTCAACTGCTGCAAACCAGGCAGTTCAGCATCCACCAACGTATTAAAGAAGGCGGTCGTGGCAAAGAAATTGCTGATCTGACGATCGACAATAAGCTGAGAGAGACGGTCCAAGTCCAGGATATTTGGCTTATCGGCAATCACCAACGCGGCACCATTTAACAACGCCCCAAAGATGTCATAAATGGAGGCATCAAACTGATAGCCTGAAATACCAAGAATGCGATCCTGTTCACCGATCTCAACATAATTGGCATTAATCACCAGCCGATTCACACAGCGTTGCTCTATCAGCGTCCCTTTAGGATATCCCGTCGTGCCACTGGTATAAATGACGTACGCCAGATCGTGGGGGCCGGTATTGCTGCATGGGTTATCTGTTGCACAGCGCGCCAAACGCGCGGTGGTTTCTGGTGCGTCAAGAGGGATAAGCATGGCGCCGGGTGCCATCAGGTCTACCCTTTGCAAAGCCTGCCGTTGGCAAAGCACCGCTTTTACCTTGGCATCCGCGATAATATAGCCATTGCGCTCATCGGGGGAGTCCGGATCCATCGGCACATAGGCCGCGCCCGCTTTCAGTATGGCCAGAATGCCAATGACCAACTGCTCACTGCGCTCAAGATAGAGACCCACGAGATCGTTGGCGCGCAGCTGGCAACATTGCTGCAAATAATGCGCTAGCTGGTTCGCCTGTTGGTTTAACTGTGCGTACGTTAACACCACGTCGTTAAATTCTACGGCGACGCTGTCTGGTGAGGCGGCCACGCGTGCTTCAAACAGCGCGGCGAGAGTTTTATCATGCTCGTAGGGCCTGCGGGTATCATTCCACTGGTGGATCATCGTTTGATACTGCGCCGCCTGCAGATAAGGCAACTCGCTTTGAGACTGAGAGGCACCCTGAACAATATTTTCTACCAGCGTCCTCATGGTGTTCAGCAACTGTTCGATCAGCACATCGTCAAACAGTTCACCGGCATAATGCAGGCTCAACGCCAGGTGCTGCTGTTCCAGCACGGTCACCACCAACGGATAATCTTGTTTCTCGTTAGCACTGGCGAAACGTAGCCGTAAATCGCTATCGATGTCCCCACTGGGCATCGGGTAGTTTTCATAGACAAACAAAGAGTTAAACAGGCGTTTTCCTGCCGGTTGTAGCTGAGCCAGATTGACATGGCTGCGGGTATTTGCCTCGTTGATCGCGTCCTGCAGGTTTTGAATCGCCGTGAGGACCGACACAGAAGCCTGATGATCGACGATCAGCGGCAGTGTGTTGATCAATAATCCTACCGTTTGATCAATACCATCCACGGGCAGGTTACGGCCTGAAACCACCGTGCCAACGATGCTGGCCGCATTGCCAGAATAAATACTGAGTACTTTGTGCCAGCAATATTGCAATAGCGCATTAAGGGTTATCGCGTTCTCGGCGGTGAACGATTTCAGCTGTTGGTAACCAGGTTCATCAAACATCAGCTGCTGTGTTTTCGACGTTTTAATGTGCTTATATTCATTTAACTGAACGTGCTTCGCCTGCCCGCACAGCAAGATATTTAAATCTTCGGGTTCATCCTGCGCTGCCAGATAGTCCCGCCAGTACGGTAAATGCTCGCTTTTGTGCGACTGTATATAACGCTGAACCTGATGGAAACCGTGGTCACATGCCTGCGGTAATGTTTCACCACGCAATAACGCCAGATAGAATTTATGCACCGCTTCAATCAGTAGCGGGTTACTCCAGCCATCCATGATGGCGTGGTGGCAGCTGAAAATGCAGCGGTAACGTTCATCCGCATTTTTGACCACATAGACACGGAAGATCCCGCTGATCGACAAATCGTAAGGCCGAGCTCGATCCTGAGCAGATAAATCAGAGAAGAAGGCTTGCTGTTGGTGCTCGCTTTTTTCACTGAGATCAAAGAAATGCCAGTTCAGTGCAGCATGGGCATCAACAATCTGTACCAACTCTTCATCCCAATTAAACCGCAGGCGGAGCGTTGGATAATGCTGCTGCGCCTGCAACCATGCCTGCTTCAGACAGGCGATATCCAGCGCATTGTCATAGTCCCAGAACATCTGGGTATGGTAGGCATCGTCGACTTCACCCTGCGATAGCGCGTGGTAAATAAAGCCTTCCTGCAAACTATTGGCCAGATAGACCGACTCCAGCTCGGTATCACGCTGCAGAGCATCAAGTGTTGCTTGAGGTATTACCCCGTCGATATCTCGTGCAGTCAGATAAGTGCGGCTTTCCGCCAGCAAGCGCTCAATAACGCCTGCAATCGCCCCCTGGTAACGGCTCGCCAGGTGTTGCAATACTTCGTCAGCCAGGTAACCGGAGAGGCGTATTCTCAGTTCCCCCCAACTACACCACAGTTGACGCTGAGCAGATGCGCTTCGCCATTCTCATGCGCAACGGTTTGTCCGCTGTTTGTCGGGCTGAAGCACCATCCCTCCTGCTGCACCTCATCAAAGCGCCCTAAATAGTTAAAGCTAACCGGTGGCAGCTTGTCGGCGTCATACCCCATCAACGGCGCAAATCCAACGCCCCGGCGCGGGATCCCGCCAACGGTCTCTTTGACGGTCACGATCCGTTGACGCCAGTCCCCCTCGCTGGTCAAGCGGACCGGGTACATAGTGGTCAGCCAGCCTACCGTACGGTTGATATCAACGCTGGTATCGAGCGCTTCTCGGCCATGGCCTTCCAACGTCAGGTACTGGGTATGCAGCCCGGTAAACTCATTGAGGATCTCAACGAAGCTGGCTAACAGAAGATCGTTAACCTGGGTATTGAACACATGATGTACCCCACCCAGCAGATGCTGCGTTAAGGTTTTGTTTAACGATAACTCGCGTTGGCTCAACGATGGCGAGGTGAAAAGCGGCGCTATCCGTTGGCGATAGTCACCTAGGCCGCCAATAACAGTACGCCAATAAAGCGTTTCCTCATTGGCTCCCTGATGGTTGGCATAATCCTGTACCTGGGCAGCCCACTGACGATAACTGGTGGGTTTATCACCCAAAATCTCAACGGGATCGCTAATACCCGCCGCGTTTCCTTCCAGCGCGCGATAAATCCTTTCCAGATCCTGTTTGATGATATGCCAACTCACCGCATCCATAATCAGGTGATGGAAAGCAAAGTGCAGCTTCGCCCGTGGCGCATTTTCGCTTGTGATATAGCCAATATGGCACAGCTTGCCGCCAAAGATATCAAACTCACTTTGCCACCGATCAAATAGCGCGATTTGTTGCTCGGCACCCATGGGTTCATCAATAACCGACAGCGGTATTTCGCCGACTTCTGATTGATAGTGCTGGCTGTACCCCCCGTTACCGTCATGCGTAAAGACCAGTCTCAGGGCATCATGATAGGCAAATAACAGCGCCAGGCTCTTGTTGAGTATGCCAATATCCAGCTGGGGGACATCCAGGACAAAGGATTGGTTCCAGTGCTGATAAGCAGAAAAAGTGCCCAGTTTGACCCGATCGAAGAACCACTGCTGGATCGGCAGCAACTGTGCAGGGCCGCTCAACATCCCCGACTCGGAGAGATGTTTGATATGACATTCATCGCCGTCCATCACAATAGTCCGGGCGAGTAAACGAACGGTTTTGCAGTCGAAAATATCTTTTACGCTGGCCGTCCCTTTTAGCCTTTGACGGATCATTCTCACCATCTGAATGGCGCTGATACTGTCGCCGCCCAGCCTAAAGAAATCGTCATTTACTCCGACATGACCCGGCTCCTGACCTAATATCTCACCATAGATCTGGCATAGCGCCCTTTCCATCTCATCGGCAGGAGCGACATAGTCATCCTGCCCGCTCAGATCGGGCAGCGGTAATGCCTTACGGTTTAATTTACCGTTAACCGTCATCGGGAACGCCGTTAAGTGAACATAGGCCATCGGGATCATATAGTCAGGCAAAGCATCTGCCAGGTGCCCAATGATCTGCTCTTTGCCCACGGCAACATCCGCAACATAGTAGGCAACTAACGACAGCGCTCCCGTCGGGAGCTTATGTGCAATGACCGCCGATTGGATAATCTGCGGAATTTGCACCAGTTGCATTTCAATTTCGCTTAATTCAATTCTGAAACCGCGGATCTTCAGCTGGGAGTCTCGCCTGCCGACATACTCAATGTGACCGTCGGCCAAGCGGCGGACAAGATCGCCGGTTTTATACAGCCGTGCCGCTTCATTGCGCTGCTTTTGCTCGTCGCTCTGGAAAGGATTGGTGATAAAGGCGCGCTCGGTCTGCTGCGTATCATTCAGATAACCCCGAGCCAGGCCAACACCACTGATATAAAGCTCGCCGATCACACCGACGGGGACTGGTGTCAGGTGTTGATCTAAAACATGCACATCAAGATTCAGTAGCGGCAGGCCGATATTGAGGTTGCTATCGCCATTTTCGTAATAGTGCAACGTCGCACAGACGCTGCTTTCCGTCGGGCCATAGGCATTGATAACCGTTGTTCCCTGCGCACGATAACGTTGCATGATCTCACGATTACAAGGTTCACCAGCAACAACCAGAGTAGAGAGCGCTAAAAGGGAGTGTTTATCCAATAATGCCGGGGGAATAGTGGCAATATCAATGCGAGCATCGGCAATATATTCCGCTAATGCGTCAAAATCCTTGCGCTTATTTTCCGGCAAAATATGTATCACATGGCCATTGGCAATCGCCGTAAAGAGCTCAGAGACATGGGCATCAAAAACATAGGCGGCATACCAAAGACATTGCTTTACCGACTCCTCGCCAGGTGCCAAACCAAACGCTTCGCCCTGAACCAGCGCCAGATTGATTAATCCCGCGTGTTCAATCATGACGCCTTTTGGCTTACCTGTCGTGCCGCTGGTATAAATAATATAGGCTAACTGGTCCAAATATATGGCGATATCAAGATTCTCTGGCTGCTGCTTAGCAACCAGATCGCGCTGAAACTGCGGGTTATCAACGGCAATAACTGGCACCTGCGGCAGCTCTGCAATCTCATTGAGATAGTTCACGCTGGCGCTATCGCCCAAGATGGCTTTAGCTTGTGTGTCCTGCAGAATAAAACTTAATCTGTTCCCGGCCTCGCCAGGGTTAAGCGGAACATAGGCGGCCCCCGTTTTGAGTACGGCAAGAATACATACGGGCATTGCTGCCGACTTTTCAAGGCACAGGGCGACGAAATCGCCGCTCTTGATCCGCAGTTCGCACCTCAGGTAATCAGCCAGACGGTTGGCCTGTTGATTAAGCTGTTGATAGGACAGTGTTTGATTGCCATAGACAACGGCGTTGCGGGCTGGGTAAGTCGCGGCCATACGCTCAAATTGTTCGACAATCGAATGTTGAGGGACTTTAGCGCCAGCGCATACGTGCTGGGTGTGGTGTGGCGGCTGCGCAATAAGCGTGATGGAATTTATTGGTGTGTCTACTTCACCCGCAAGCAGCTTATCAAGCATGTTAATAAACAGATCTTTATAGAGCTCAATAAAATTCTCAACCAATGCGACATCAAGGACGTTGCGATCAAACCTGACGCGATAGTTGATACCATTCGCTAACGTCTCCTGTTCAAACAGCAGTTGATTCACCAGGTCAATATGAAAGTCGTGATTGGCCGACTCATCGACGATGCCACTAAAATGGGTCTGATGATCACGCAGGAACGTTTGGGCAAAAGCAACATCCAGTACGCCGGTGGCATCACCGCAAGCCAGGATCTCATGGACAGGTAAATATTTGGCTTTTGTCTGTTTTAATGATTTGTAATAACGATGAACACTGGCAATAACGCTACGGATCGACGCATCATCCGCAAAGCGATAATCGATAGCCAAGGTATTGATATGTGCGCCATACAACAGCTCCTTACCTTCAGAGATCGCTACCGGGAAAGCGAGCGCAACGGCTTTTTGCCCTGACATTTTGTGCAACAGCAGGGCCATGACCATTTGCCCGAACAGGTAGGTGGTCAACTTATACTTGCGCAGTAACAGCTTTACACGTCGGCTGATATCTTCATCAAAACCAAACAGTAACTCGTCGATCTGACGCCGGGTTGTCGCGGTTGCAAGCTGGCGGCCCGTTTGTAAAAAGCGTAAATCAACGCCTTCAAGATCGCACAGACGCTCGCGCCAGAACTCACGCATTTGTTCGCCTTTTTCTTGCAGCAGCGTGGCGAAATTATGGCAAAGCTGCTGGTGCATAACCCCTTGATCCTGCAGCGATGGCACCTGATAGTCGATGCCATTATAGCGTTTACGCCACTTGTCCCAGACCTCTTCGGTACTGATGCCATCGACAACAATATGGTGAAAAATAAACAAGGTACGGTAGCGTTCTGCCCCAAGAGAAATCAAATGTATCCGTACCAGCGGGCCATTTCTTAAGTCAAAGGGGGCAGAGACTAACGCATAAATTTCTTCATCAGTTAACGCGGTGTCGTGATAGGTGACTAAATTGAAAACGGGCTCTCTCGGTACCCAAAAGGCTCCATCAGGTCCGTCTTCAATGTTATGACGGGTAATAAAATGCTCGTTAAGCAGTTGTTCAAAACTATCGTTATACTTTTTTTTGTCTATTTCGCCGACAATAGTATTGTCGATCACAATATTGTAATCACTGCGATCGGGATCTTGTAGCCACTCATAATAAAAAATTGTCTGATAAGGGGTGAGCGTTATTTCCATATTATTCGCCATAATTATTTTACTCCTTGAGATATTCTATTTATAAATATTTTGGCTGGTTTGAGTCATAGCACGGCCAACACCGTGAGTATCGACTCACAGCAATAGGTATCACCTGAACGTTATTGTGCCGAGGGTTCGGCAGTGCTCGCGGATCAGGGTGAAATTAGGGTTTGGCTGATTATTCCCGTGCCAATGCGTCAATGGGATCGAGCCGCGCAGCGCTGCGCGCAGGCAGATAACCGAACACGACACCAATACCGGTGGAACACAGGAACGCACTCAGCAGAGCCACCGGCGGGAAGTTGATCTGCCAGCCCGGCATCGCCAACTGCACCAGTAAGCCGATGGTGAACGACAGCGCGATCCCTAAAATCCCCCCCACCAGGCAGACCAGCACCGACTCAATCAGGAACTGTTGCAGGACGTCGCCGGAACGAGCGCCTACGGCCATGCGGATGCCGATTTCACGCGTTCTTTCGGTGACCGAGACCAGCATGATATTCATCACGCCAATCCCACCCACCACCAACGAAATCACCGCCACCAGGATCAGGAACAGTTGCAGCGTACGGGTGGTTTTCTCCGCCGTTTGCACCAGGCTATCCATGTTGTAGGTAAAGAAGTCTTTCTTGCCGTGGCGCAGCGTCAACAGACGCGTCAGTTGCTGTTCCGCCTCCTGGCTGTTATAGCCATCGCGGATACGCACGGTGATCGAATCGAAGTAGTCGTTGCCCATCAGGCGATTGGCCATCGTGGTATAAGGCACCCAGACGCTGAGCATCTTGCTGCTGCCAAACATGGTTTGCTTTTCCTTCGCCACCCCCACCACGGTCGCAGGCATATTGCCTATCAGGATCACCTCACCCAGCACGTTTTTTTGTTGCGGGAACAGACGGCGCTGGGTGTTGGTATCGATCACCACCGTCTGCGTCTGGGACTCTACCTGCCGGACATCAATTGCCGCCCCCTGAGAAAACTCCATACCGTACACCCGGAAAAACTGCTCGCTGACGCCCGCCACATTAGCCGCCACATCGATATTGCCAAAGCGCAGACGCATGCTGCTGCGAGTCATGGGAGAAAGCGCGCTGATATAAGGTTGTGCATGCAATGCGCTCAGATCGTCATATTTCAACGCCTGGCGGAGGGTTGGATCATCGTCACCAAAATCCTTACCGGGATAGACGTCCACGGTGTTGGTACCGATGGATTTGATCTCGGCCAATACCTGCTGTTGGACTGCATCGCCTATCACCAGGATCGAGATCACCGAGGCAATGCCGATGACGATCCCCAGCATGGTCAACAAGGTGCGCATCTTGTTGGCCGCCATCGCCCACCAGGCCATCGACAACGCCTCCCGGAAACGGTCGGCCATCTGCTGCCAGGACGGGGCTGGCGTGGCCAGTTCCAACGTTTTGGCCTGTGCCTTACCCTGCCCCTGTGGCCGAGAATCACCAATGATTTCGCCATCGTGGATTTCGATAATCCGCTCGGCCTGCTGCGCTACCGCCGGATCGTGGGTAACGATGATCACGGTATGCCCCTGCTCGCATAGCTGCTTGAGGATCGTCATTACCTCTTTACCCGAGTGGCTATCGAGCGCACCGGTTGGCTCATCCGCCAGGATCACCTGGCCACCGTTCATTAATGCCCGCGCAATGCTGACACGCTGCTGCTGCCCACCGGACAGCTGGCTTGGCCGATAGGCAATTCGTTCCCCTAACCCAAGGCGTTGCAGCAAGGCCGCCGCCCTGGCATGCCGTGCCGAGTTATTCATCCCAGCGTAAACGGCAGGCACCTCCACGTTATGCGCCGCACTCAGATGTGGCAGCAGATGATAACGCTGGAAGATAAAGCCGAAATGCTCGCGCCGCAGTTGGGCTAATGCATCGCCATTTAGCGTGGCCACGTCCTGCCCGGCCACGCGGTAAATGCCGCTGTTGGGTTTGTCCAGACAGCCGAGAATGTTCATCAGCGTCGATTTACCGGAGCCGGAAGCCCCGATGATCGCCACCATCTCACCGGCCTCTATCCGCAGGCTGACGCTTTTCAATACCTCCAGGGTCTGATCGCCGGATTGATAACTACGCCGGATATCACTCAGTTCCAACAGTGCGGCCATCAGCTGTCCTCCACGCCGCCGCGGCTGACAATCACCTCTTCACCGGCTGTCAATCCACTGACAATTTGCACATCCAGGTTGTTACGCATGCCGATCGTCACTTCCCGCAGCTGTTTCTGGCCCTGTTGCAGCACCGCCACTTGGTAACGGTTATCGGCGATCTGCTCCCCTAACGCTACCAGCGGAATAACCAGCGCATCGCTGGCGCCAGCCAGTTGGATATGCACCTGCGCGGTCATTTGCAGGCGCAGCAATCCCTGCGGATTTGGCACTTCGAAACGCGCGTAATAGAAAATAGCGTTATTGACCTTCTCTGGGGTAGGTTGGATGTCTTTCAGCACGCCCTCAAAGCGTTTGTTCGGATCGCCCAGCACGGTAAACCAGGCTTTCAACCCCGGCTTGAGGTGGATGACGTCCGCCTCGGAAACCTGGGCCTTCACCAGCATGGTGCTCATATCTGCCAGCGTCAGAATGTTGGGTGCCTGCTGCGCGGCAATCACCGTTTGACCCTGAAAGGTGGTGATCTGCACCACATCACCGTCCATCGGCGCTTCAATGCGGGTATAGGCCAGATTGATCTTGGCGGTATCCAGGCTGGCCTGATTCTTGGCGATCTGCGCCCGGGTGTTTGCCACCTGCGCCTTTTTCACCGCCAGCTCGGTGGTCAATTTATCCAGATCCTGGCGCGATACCGCCTGCACCTTGGCCAATTCGCGGTTACGCTGCAAGGTGACCTCTGCCAGTTGCTGCTCCGCCTGTGCCTGTTGCAGTTGGGCTTGCAGTTGCTGTAGCGTGGCCTCGCCTTCACGAATGCTGTTTCGTGCCTGTTGGGGATCGATCACGCCGAGCAGTTGGCCTTTTTGCACCTTATCGCCAATCTCGACCTTCAGGCTCTCTAGCTGTCCGCTGACCTGAGCTCCCACATCAACCTTGCGTACCGCATCCAGTTGGCCGGTCGCCAAAACGTTCTGTTGAAAATCACGCTGGGTAACCTTAACCGTTTTAAACTCCGCAGGTAGCGGTTGGCTGAAATGCCAATAAGCCACTATGGCAATCGCCACTAAAGCGCCTCCCCCTAGCAGCTTACGTTTTGTTCGTCCTTTTAACATATGGATATTTTTCCCTAACTATTTCGTCTATTCCTGCCAATTTCTAGCCGCAAAGCCGCCATCGAAATAAACCATCACGTGAATACATACCCCTCCAGCAAGGCCAATATGTGCAGCGAGCCTATTATTGATATTACTTATAACTTACCTCTGTTTTATAATGCTTAAGCTATAAATAAAACCATTTTACCCCCCTTCGGGAATGGCTTTTATCAAAACACAATGGCGCAGGACCGATAGCAAAGCCGCTGATCCCCCTATCGTGTGCCGAACCGGTAGTGGGCCGATACGTTTAAATTGACATGAGTGATAATAGAACTGATTGAAATTTTGAATGGCAACCATTATTGATTAATCTTTCTGATAGTTCAAATGGAATTTTCTCTTAAACAGGCAAATAATCCTGTATTCACCGTCATATATTCTTAATATCTAAGTTATCACTTAAAACAAAACAAGAAGCATCTTACTTAAACATAAGACAATATGATTAGTTATCAATTGATGCATTCAGGATAATTATTAATAGCGTTATCTATTGGCACCATTGATGCCAACGCGATGCAGACCTCAACCAAGCATTTGAGTTGAGATGAAAGCCCCTTTACAGGGTGAATAAGAGTGAGCTGAATCCCGTTTTTCAAATTATCCGGCACCCGCTCTTGATTGAGAGACAAAAAAGGAGATTTTTGACCTGCAGAAGATCCAGGTCATAGAAGCACAGTCGGTTAAAAATATGACGCCAATTGACGTGGCGCTGGAGCTTACGGTGAGAAAAACCTGATGATCGGATTAAACAGGCGCAGCATGCGGTTGAAGCAGCCGCATGCCGCGCCTGATATCAGTCACTAAGGCATAGTCAGTATTGCGGTGGCCGATCCGAAGAAATCACCGGCTTCCACGGCTCCCACCTTAGTCAGCGTAGAGACGAACTCCAGCGGCATCTTGGTCGACGCCAAAGCATGTATCCTGACCCCGGTTGAGCCACTCACTCCATCAATCGTCAAGCGGGTTTGCAGGCTACCGTCGCTTCTGAGATTGACCATACCGTTTCCGGCCGACCCTGCAAGGTAAACCATCACGTCCATTTCTTGCGTGCAACGGACATAACCAGTCTGCCGGGCTTGATGTCCTTCAATGTCCCTCAATTGAACCTGGCCGTGGGTCAGTTCAACGCTGGTTTCAGTAAATTCACATTTACCCACCGGCGGCGGTACAATCCCGCATAGGCTGCTGGGCATCATGGTGCTGCCACCGGCACTGGAGGTTCCAGCTGTCGTTTTATAGTACATCCCTACACATTCCTGCGTCACCGCTGGGCCAACGTGATTCTGAGTTCCACTGCGTGGTAGCGAATACTTACGCTGAAAAGCCGCCCCTACGTCGCCTACCGTGCGCAAATTCTGGATACCGTCAAGGTATTCGCCACCATCTGAAACACCAGGACCGGCCTCTCCAGCATCACTGTGCCGGTGGCCAATAAATACCGTACATTGCCCCCACCCGTAACACGGATTTGGTGTGGCATCAACGGTATCCCAGTATTCAATAGTCCACCAATATTTGGCGTTCTCGGGTGTCCCCTCACTACGGGTAATATAAGAATAAATCGCGCTATTGGCGCTATATGTTGTCAGCAACGTGACAGCAAAAAGTATCGCTTTAATGGCTTGCATAACTACCCCTGTGATCATCCCTTATCTACCGCGGACTCATTAGTCGCGCCATCGATTTCAGGGTAAGCCGTATTACGGGCTACTCGTATTCCAATAAAAACGTCGCGCTGGCGGTAAAGTCGCCAGGGTTAATGGTTTTTTGGCTAATCGCATCGGGTTCACCCTGCACATAGGTCCGCAGGCTAATGGTATTATTGCCCGCGATCAGCCCTTGATTATAGCGACCGGTATTGATCGCGACCTTATTTCCCTGCTGCGTTTCAATACCTATGCCAATACCGCTGGTCTGGCTCGCCCCGGATATCGCCAACAGACCGTTCAATCTGCTATTTTCCGTACCGGAAAAGGTCAGCTTCACCATATTTCCCAGGCTAAGATCGCAATCATCGAGATGTAATACCAACGGCACCCCTAGCGTACGGGTGTTGATATAAAGGTATTTCTCAACGATGGAACCAAAATCGATATTGATATTCTCATCCGTGACTCGCAATGTGCAAGGGTCAGCCACCAAAGCGCCTCTAAAGCGTACGTTATCAACCGCCAGTGATACGCTGGATAAACCGCCAAACCCTACAGTCAGGGATAGTAACAGTGCCGAAAATCGCATGATATATCTCCCTGTTATTGATAATCAGCCTGCAGCGTTGCCATTGCTTCAAACGCGCCTTCCGTTAGGGTTATGCCCACCTGCTGCACCGGTACGGCTTTAAGCTGGGGTTTACTGGTCGGCGTGATGGTTATTTCACTGCCAATAACAAAGGGTTGACCGTCACGCAGGATTTTAATCCCCAGCCCGTTAATATTGGTTCGCACCGCGGCGTTATCAAAAGAAACGGGGTTCCCCGTAAGCTTCAATTTTAACGCCCAACCATGGGTATTTGGCTCACAAACCAGATCATAATTAATGTTCTGCATATAGTTAACGCCATCCACTTTTTTGACACCCACCTTAAGGCCAAAATCAACGATGATATTATTACCGCTATTAATGCTACAAGGCGGTGGTTCGAGCAGCGTTCCTCGAAACCTCATATCGCCCCCTGCGGCAAATGCGGTAGATAACAAACCACTTATACCCGCGGTCAGTAGGGATAACAGTAGAATTCGCATGTCTTGTGCTCCCTTACTGGTAATCAATTAATAACGTGGCGGAGGCGGTAAACTCGCCCCCCGTCAAGGTGGCCCCGCTACGCTTGACCGGCACCGCATACAGCACCGGTTGATTGGGATAGGTGTAGTTAAACCAGGTATTGATATTCAACCGTTGCGTCCCATAGTACAAAGCGATACCCAAATCACCTTTATTGGTGCTCAATAATCCGGTCCCAAAGCCCGCCGTGCCGCCTTGAATCCTCATTTTGAGATCGTTGGATTTCTGGATGTCACAACTCAGGCTATAGGCAATAGTCTGCTTATAGTTGACGCCATCAATCCGGGTGGTCATCACCTCATCGCCAAAGTCCACCCAAATGGTTTGATTATTATTAATCGTACAGGGCGGTGGCAGTATAACGGTTCCCCTGATATTCACCGGCATTGCGCTGACCGGAACAGTGGTCAGCAAGGCACTGAATAGCACCCCGGCAAGGCAATAGCCTGAGGCCCTCGATCTCATACTCCCCCGGCGATGTTTGCCAGGAACAGGATAATATTGTTGCATACGTTCTCTCCTTGCAGACCTGACCCCGCGCCCTCTCCCTGTAACCTGGCACGACCGGTTTCAATTAACTCTTCTTCGCCGGTTCCACCTGACAGTCCGATCCGCCGCAACGGAACGTCAGCACTGGGCGGCCGCCATAATCATTGACGTAGGTCAGCACTGGCGATCCCCCTAATACCGACGCGCTAATACCTAAAGGAGCACTACTTTTCGGCTCCAGCATCAGCGGCTCAAAACCCGTTGCGCTGACGCCCTTTCTGCTGCCCGCATCCACCAGCGTCACGTAGTACGGCGTCGGGTTGTTCACCACATACTTGTCGCCCTGCTTGGTCAACGTCAGTTGGTCCTGCCACGGCGTCGCCATCTCGGTGACCGTTTTCACCAGCGCTTTTGGCCGATAGAACAGTTTGATGCGCGTCTGCAACGCCAGTTGCAAGGTGTTAGCCTTGTCACTCTTCGGCGGGATTTCACGCAGGTTGAAGTAGAACAGCGTTTCCCGATCCTGTGGCAGTTGGCTCAACACCGGTAACGCCTGTACCTTCACCTGGCTCTTGGCACCCGGTTCGATGCGCTGTACCGGCGGCAGTACCGTTAACGGGCTGGTCACCTTGTTGCCCTTGGTATCCTCTATCCAGCCCTGAGCCAGATAGGGCAATTGCGGGTTGTCATTGTTGACGTTCAGGCTCACCGACTTATCGCCGCCAGGAAAGATGATCCGGGTACGATCTAGCGCGATCGCCGCCTGGGCCTGCGTGGTCAGCGCGCACAGTAAGGTTGCGGCGACCAGCGCCATCCCCGTATTGGTTTTCGTCATTTCGTATCTCATTGTATTGTCTCAGCCTTTTTCTGTATTGTGGCCAGGTCTGTGGTGTCTTTTTTCGCGGTTATCGCCCGGCAAGGCAGCAAGAGCTCAGCCATGCCGTTCGCTGGCAATACCGCCGGTAATGTCAGTTCACACTGCGCCTGTTCATCCCAGTGAACCGTCATCGTTTCACCGCGCTCAATACCACTCAGGTATACGCTGCCGGCGTCGCTGACGATCCCCACATCGCGTTTTTTCAGGTTCTGCACCGTTGCCCCAAACGGCGGCATCGTGCCATCTGCCAGACGGATCACCGCCATGGCCTTCTCACCCGCTATCACGTCAAACCGGCGATAGCCTATCGCGCCTTCCGTCAGCGTGGCCTGCACCACCGACTTCATCGCTTCGGCGTTATCCGGCAACTTATCCAAATCGATATTCACCCGGTTGCGGTAATAGCTGTTCATGTCAGCCACCACGGCTTTGCCGTAGCGGTTGGTGCGCACTGGGGCACCGTAGTTACGGATCGGGATATTGGCTACACCATCGGTGTCGACCAGCAAACGGGTGCCGCCCGGAATAGCGACCCTATGCATTGCTGCACCTTCTGCAGTTGCTGTTACCCCGCCCTGCAATGCCAACCCCACCGTGCTGTAGCTCCCGGATTGAGCACTGGCGGTGGCGTTAATCTGCGCCCAATCCGCCTCGTGACTATAGAAACCACTGGCCAATGGCCCTTTGCGAGTAAAGCCGGTGCTCACCTGATAGCTGCCACGATCCCCGACCCGGTCTGAATAGCTGACCCGGTGGGTGTTGTCATTGCGATCCAGCGTGCCGCTGTAGCTCATCGAACCGCTGTTACCCCAAGGCAGCGACAGTGACAGGAACACCCCGTCGTCATTCTGCCCGTTGTACTGGTTACGGTAGCCAGTCATCGACAGGCTGAGGTTCTTGAAGCGGCCAATATCCATGTAGCGCATCAGCGACAGGCTGTAGCGATCGTTGGCGTCCCGATCCCAATAGGTCTGGTGGTCATAGTTCAGGTTGGCCGTCAGCCCTATCTCGCGGAATTGCTGGCTGTAGGACACCGTGTACATCTCTTTGCCGCTCTGGCTGCGGGTTCCGAGGTTACGTACCTCCAGGAATTCCCCCATCGACATAAAGTTACGTTCCGAGAAACGATAGCCGGCAAAGGTCACCTGGCCACCAATCTGGTCAAAGTTCTTCGAATAGCGCAGACGATAGGATCCCCCGCTTAGCGTGTCTCCCTGCGGCAAACTCGCCCGCGACTGAGTCACGTCAAACGACAGTGCACCAAACGCCATCAGGTCGCGGCCAATCCCCACCGCCAACGCGTTGTACTCGTCACCGGCCACCACGCCACCGCCGAACAGTGACCAACCATTGCTGACGCCCCAAGAGAATTCACCGCTACCGAATAGCGGCCCTTGCGTACGGTGCCGCCAGTCTGTTGGCCGCCCGCTCGCCAGCTTGTAGCGCACCATTCCCGGGCGGGTCAGATAAGGGATGCTCGCCGTGCTGATAGTGAACGCCTGGACGCTTCCGTCCTGCTCTTCGATCCGCACGTCCATCAGTCCCGATACCGCGTTGCTCAGATCCTGAATACGGAACGGGCCAGCGGGCACCAGAGATTCATACAACACTCGCCCCTGCTGGCTGACCACCACACGGGCGTTGGTGCGTGCCACGCCACTCACCTCTGGCGCATAGCCGCGCAGGTTCGGTGGCAGCATCGCGTCGTCGCTTACCAGGCTTAGCCCGGTGTAGCGGAAGCTGTCGAAAATGTCGGAGTTGAGGAAGTCTTCACCCACCGTCAATTTGGCACGGAGCCGCGCGATCGCCCGGTAGGCGGTATACTGTGTCCACTCAAAGTTGCGCTGGCTGGACTGCCCAGAGCCGGTTTGATGGTCAATTTGCGTCTGCCAACTGGCACGCAGCCGCCAGCTTCCCGCATTGGCGCCCACCACCCCGTTGCCGCTCAGGTTATAGCCTTTCTCGACACCGTCGTTTTGATCCTGACGTTGACTCTGAGCATTGAGGTTGTAATCCAGCAGCAGCCCGGGAATACCGTTATCCCAACGTGCGGGAGGATCCCAATCGGGAGAGCTGTATTCCAGGTAAGCCTGCGGAACGCTGAGATAGAGTGTGTTGCTGCCCAGCTCGGGGCGCGCCGTCATCCCCTCGAGGCTACCGATCACCAAGCATTGCCCGTTGTGCCACCAGGCCAGATCGCGGGTAAATTCCTCTTTCAGCCCCATTTGTTCCACCAGAGCGGCAGACAAACAGGCTTCGGTCACGTTTGGATCTTTGTCCGTGGGATAAAATGGGATCGTCTGTTCAGGCAGTTCTTGCTGGTTGACGTTAATCAGCAGGCTGTATTCACCCGGCATCACGTAACCACTGCGGGAAAAACGTCCCAAATCGATATTGCCGCGCTCCTGAACGTCGAGCACGTCGGTATTGAATTCGATGGGTTTAGCGGCAGAAACCTGGCCATTCACCAGTGCCAGCGCAATCAACAGCGGCAACAAGCGGGTGCGCGGAACCTGTACTCCTACAAGTGGGGTGCTCATCATCCATTGACCTTTATGCGTTAAAACTTTCCCGGGCGTTATGGTTGTTATTAAAGGGAATGCCCTGCCGGAGAAGTAAATCTGTCTAGGCGTGCTGACTATCCGTTATCATGTCAGCCTGCAGCTCAGTGATATTCCAGCTGGTAGCGCACCTGAGCGCTATAGGTGCCCGTCTGCAACGGCTGGTTGTTGGCGACCATACGTGCGGTGTAATGCAGCAGCATTTCTTTGCCCTGCAACACCGGCGTCTGCGGCGGCAACGCCTTACCTGGAACGGCCTCATTCCCCAACGCATCGTTGAGCACCAGCGCTACGCCGCGTGCCTGCCCCTCTACGCCGAAACGCCCATCTTCATTGCGACCGTCAAACGTGACGCGAAAGTGCTGCTTGCCCAGAATATTATTGTTGCTGTGCTTAAGCGTGCAGTTCACCAGCCGGATACTGAATGGCCGCGACAATGCCTGACTGTCATTAATAATCCGATCAAAGGGCAGCGTGCCCATATCAACGGTCTGGTCTCGGCTGGTGGTGTCAATATCGCAGGCGGTAGCCACTATCGCCCCGTTCATGCTGAGTTGGCTTCCTTCCCCCCAAACCGGCAGCGCCGTGACAGCTCCCACCAGTAAAAACAACGAGGTAGCCGTAAAACTATTCACCGACATCCCTGGCTCCCGTAATCAGCAAGGACAGCAAAAACTGCATGCGGAAACCGCATGCAGTAACATCCACTATTAGTTGTATGCCATGGTAAAGTTGGTGGTAGAGGTGAAGTCACCTTCTACGATATCGGTCAACGTAGTACCGGCATGCCCCTGTAGGAAGGCGGTGAAGCTCAGAGTGTTGTTACCCGCAATCAGGTTCTGCACGGTAGTGGCAGTACCCAGGGTGATCGGTTGGTTAGAACCATCAAACATCGCGATGCTTGCACCTTTTGCCGCGCCAGTGATGGCCAGCAGGGTGTTGGTGGTGCCAGTTGCGCCGCCATTTGGACCAGCGAAGGTGACCTGTACTTTGTTCTTGCTAGAGATATCGCAACCTTGCAGTTTGATATCAAAGTTCACCACGTTAGTAGATTTACCACCATTCACCAGCTCCACATTAGCCACCTGGCCAAAGCTCTTGGTCTGGTCAATACTTTCTGGAGCGATAGAGCAAGGTGCATCAATGATTTTACCTTCGAAATTTACCTTGCCCGAACCCGCATCAGCATTTGCCAGAGAGACCATACCCAGAGACAGAACCGTAGCCAGCGCAATGTTAGTCAGTTTCATGTTTTCTTTATCCTTAAAACGTTAATTTAACGAGAAATCCAGACATACCTACCCCGACACAATTAAAACGGTGCCTATCAGAACAACGCTGTTTTATTTGGCGGTAATGGATATACCCGGCAGCATCCTTTCATTTGGTATAAAAGAAGGCATCCCTTTCCTTCCCCTTTATTTGCGAAGGGGCATATCACCAGAAAAGACAAGGCTCTCCCGGCGCTTCATCCGATGAATAAAGCGAATTATTAAAATACAACTTTATGCGACAGCCCTGAATAGATAGAACTTCAACCATAAAGCAGCCACGCACCAATTTTTTCATCGATCCAGGTATTTATGATAAGACAATTCTCACACCTTCTCCATCGGACAACCTCATCTCCTGTCGCCAAAAAATTATTGCAAATACCTATAATTTTTGAAAGTGTTGTTTTCCAAACAGAGCAATTTCGCCATAAAAACCTTATTTATATGCAAGAATATTCTTATTGCGACGACTACGGTCGCAAAAACGAATTACTTAGTATTTTATGCTGCAAAACGCGATATTTGCGAACTCATTGATCGTAAATTTGGTTTTCACGAAACAATAGTCCATGATAGCTTAGAATGGTAAACTGACGCCTCATAAGGAAGAAATGGGGGTTATGATTCTGACAGTATTCCCCTGTGATCACCTAGAAAAGTTAGCAACAAAAGACAGCAGCATAGGATTATTCCATTCCGAATAGCACCCATCAAGACGCATTAAAAGGAGGTAGTGACATGTCTTATCGCACCAATAAAGAAAGGGAAAAGCAGCTAAATAATGTTTTTATTGCCCTACAAACCCTTTGCAAGCGCGACATTCATCACACAGGCGTTCCCCCGCAGGTTCAATGGCCCAAGACACGGGAAATCGCAGAATACTCCGAGACAACAATATACCTTGCTCGTTACTATCTGCTGCGATTAGTTGAAAACAAAAAAGCTTATGTTACCTCTGGCGCTGTCAATAACAGTTTACGCTGGTATATTGCTGAACCCTCGCCATCACCTAAACATCATGAAAAAAGGGAAGCGCAGCCCGTTGCGGCGGAAGGCTAAATACGCCTCCCCCTTCTGACTTGTGTTTGATTTTTTTCTACTGACATTTATCTATCCCGTGTCTGCCATGGTGTTTCACGTAAGGCAGACACGCCGGTTGAAAGGAACTCATGCCATGAAACAACCTCTGTCCATCATGATAATCGATGCTGACCGTTATTTTACCTATGGTCTGGGCCTGGGGCTGCAAGCCTATTTTCAGGCCCATCAGCAGGACATCCGTCTGCTTGAGGAAACACAGGTTGGCAGCGATATCGACATCATTTTCCTGGGCGATCTGGTCACTAGTTACCCATGGCATTACCGCTTGCATCAGCGGAAAAATCATCCAATGGTATTCTTTATCACTGAGCAGGGGCGCAACAAAAACCAGCTCAAGCCAAGGGTGCATTGCGAACAATGCCATACCAGGGCGTTGTACCGCCACCAGCCGTTATCCTCATTATACGAGCGATTGGATAGCGTGCTGTTTTCGCCCTTCGCCTCGCCAACAGCATCAAGCCACGATTGCACATGTATGTCTCCGTTGACATCGCGGGAAGAGGAGGTATTGCGCTGTATACACATGGGAATGAATGGGCAGGATACCGGCAACTATTTGCAAATCAGCAATAAAACCGCCAATGCCCATAAGCAGAACGCCATGCGCAAGCTCAATTTCAGATGCAATCAGGAGCTGTATCAATGGCTGCTGCAGGGGGGAGGACACTATCTGAACGAACGGTCGTCAATCAATCTGCCACGTTTGCCACTGCAACCAAAGGTGCCCGCAGAAACCACTCTCATCTCTCCGGCACAGTTAGTGGTACGGCAGAGAAAAGACCGCCCTTATGCGGCCTTGTCTGCGCACAAACAACCAGACCCCCTCGTCCAGAGAGAGCCTGTCTCAACGTGAGGGGGTTCTCGGAGGCTATTTATAACAGTGGACTAGCCTGGCTTGCGGTGCTCCGCAGCATGCATCGCAAGATAGGCATTGAGGTTTTCATCCCCCAGACCCAGAGTACGCAAGATTGCGGCCATAAAGCTGACCGGTGCGGTACCTGGTGCCGTGATAACGCGGCGATCGGCGATGGCATAAGGCACATCCTGATAGTGTTGCGCACCGCCATAGTTCAGGCTCAACAGGTTTTCTGCCGAATTGGAAGTATGGCGTACCTCATCAAGCACGCCCGCCTGCGCTAAAACGCGAGTGCCATCGCAAATCCCCGCGACGATAGCGTGACTTTGATAAGCCGCAGCAACCAAGGCGGTGATATCCGGTGCCTGTGCGGTTTGCCAGATAGTGCCCCCGCAGACAATCAGCAGATCGACTTCATCAGGCTGAATGGCTTCTATTGCCAGATGGGGGGTAACCAGCATGCCACCTGAAGAGATGACCTGGGCTGCGCCAGGAGTGGCAAAACGGCAGTCAAAACCGTAGTACCCACGCCCCGTCGAATTGATCAACGCGGTTTCCCAATCGGAAAAGTTTTCAGTCAGGAGGGTAATAGCACGTATCATCGGAGTGTCCTTGTCAGTATCAGGGGCAATTTTCAGGATTTTCCTACCCACAAAAACCAAGAGTAACCTGCACTGTTGACAGTTTCTGTCAGTAGCCAACAGAGGCCCCTCCCGCAAAGATAACCCGCATTCAATCAGCCAGAGAAACCGGTGCCACCGTCAGCAGCAGGTTGGCAAAGCGCCGCATCTCACCGCTAGCGATCACCAGTAATGTCTCCTGTGATTTTGCCGCATGATAGAAAGCCTCGCGGTTGAGGTAATCGATGGGGCAACCGTCAGGCAGCAGTTGCTGATATTCGGTAGCGATGGTGTTAGTGAAGTCCTGCGGCCAGGCCATCATTGAGGCGTGTTCCACGTTAATGTGCTTGAGCACTTTATCTAATATCACGCTGCTGGCGATCATTCCTGGGGCCAGGTTCAGATAGACAATGGTGGCCTCTTTCGACGAGTTGGTGACGAACGAATAGTTACCATCGGCGATGAGGATTTGGGTTTTATGCCCGCACAGCGCCAGGGCGCACAACAGTTGCGGATGAATAATGTCGGCCTTGATCATAGTGCTTTCCAGTAGGGAAGACAGGTGGGCGCAGCATGTGCAGCGCCCCTATGTAATGAATCTGATGCGGTTTATCAGCGGCTGGGTAGGCTCACATACGGTAAATGCCGCCGTTAATATCAATGGTGGCGCCAGAGACGAAGCCGTCATATTCCGAGGCGAGGAATTTAATCACCCGAGCAACGTCCTCCGGGCTCCCCGCGCGGCCAAGGGGAATGCCGTGGATGGTTTCATCGGCAGATTCTTTACTGGTATGCAGGTTATGGAAGCGAGTGCCAAGAATAAGCCCCGGCGCTACGGCGTTGACCCTGATGCCATGTTCTCCCAGTTCCGCCGCCAGGGAGCGGGTCCAGGTTAATACCGCCCCTTTGGCCATGGAGTAAACCAGTGAACCAGAATGCCCGCCGGAACGACCAGCCAGTGAGGCCAGATTGACGATGCTGGCTCCGTCCTTGGCGCTTTTTAAGTAAGGTAGCGCGCTTTGCGTGACGTTCAGCATGGTCGTCATATTGACATCAATCACCGTCTGCCAGAATTGACGGTCGATCTCGCCTAACCATTTACGGGCGATAATGCCGCCCACGTTATTGATCAGTATGTCTATCCCCCCCAAAAACTCGGCGGCGGCAGAGACGCATCGCTGGGTATCTGCGGTATCGGTTAAATCTGCATAACCATAGGCGGCGCGTTGACCGCGCGAATGGGCTAAGTCAGCCAGTTCCTTTGGCCCCTCTTCACCGCTGAAATAGTGGATGTAGATGTCACACCCGGCGTTAATCAACTGCTCTGCGGTAGCTTTGCCAATCCCCTGCTCGGCCCCGGTAATAAACACTTTCTTACCCGTTAGATTTCCCATTTTATTGCCTCTCGATTATTTGTAGATAAAACCAGTTATGAGCGAATAACGCCTTCACGCTGTTTGGCGCAGTAAAAAATGCAGATCAATCCGGTAACCAACAAACACAGCGACAGGAAAACCAGCCCCGGAGTATTACTGTTAGTGACGTCCTTTAATAACCCGACCACGTAAGGCGCGACAAAACCTCCGATATTTCCGATACAGCTCACCACCGCAAGTCCGGCCGCTGCCGCCGCCCCGGTTGAAATATTGGCGGGCATGGAAAGGAATGAAGGAACCGAGGTATAGATACCTATCGCAGCAACGCTCAGGAACATCAGCGCGACAAATACGTTGTAGTTAAAGAATACCACGGCACCTATCAGGCCAAAGGCGGCGACAATCATGCTGATGCCGGCAAACACGCCGATTTTTTTGCTTTTACTGGCCCACAGGCTCCACGGATAAACCAGCAAGGCGGCCAATCCGTAGGGAATAAAGGCAATCAGGCTCACGTGGAAAATATCATCCCCGGAGATAGCTGTGATGATGGAGGGCAGCCACATCCCGAAGCCGTAGATCCCACACACCATGCCAAAATTCAACATGGCGTATAACAGATACTTTTTATTTTTTATCCCCTGCACGAAATCAGACAGCTTGACCTTGGAACCCGATTTGCTGCGGGTGGCATTGTCCATTAGCCAGGCTTTCTCTTCCACATCGAGATAGCCCACATCCTTCGGTGAGTTCTTGATAATAAAAGGGATAATCAGGCCAATAATCACCGGCGGAACACCTTCGAGGATAAACAGCCACTGCCAGGGTTCCAGGCCAAACCAGCCATGTTCGATGTTAAGGATCAGCCCGGAAATCGGTGAGCCAATAGCGTTCGACAACGGCTGTACGATGATAAACATGCCGAGGATCTTGGTACGGTACTTCTCCGGGAAAAATACCGTGAAGTAATAGACGACCGAGGGGAAAAATCCCGCCTCACAGACTCCCAGCATAAACCTACAGATATACAGCTCCATCGGCGTGCGGACAAACCCCATCAGCACGGCAAATATCCCCCAGGTGATAAGGATCCTGGCAAACCAGATACGTGGGCCGAACTTGATGGTTCCCGCATTACTGGGGATCTCAAACATAAAATAGCCGATAAAGAATATCCCAGAGGCAAAGCCAAAGGCCGAGGCGGTTAACCCCAGGCTATCTTCCAGAGCAATTGCAGCATAGGCCATATTATTACGATCCAAAAAAGCCAGAAAGTATAATAAGATCATTAATGGGACAATATTCAGCGTCATTTTCCTGATGGCACTGCGTTCAATTTCCTGAGGCGTTCTTTTTTGCATAATAGAATACTTCCAATATTGTTAATCGGAATAATAATCTGCTACAGGCATGCCTGATGGATACAGGTATATTTACCTGATAATAAGTAATGCTATTTCATCGTTCTCGTTACGCTATTCGCGTTATGGCGTTATGGCGTAATGGTTATTACCGACTGGCGGCTGACTAACGTCGGCGGGAAAATAAACTCTTCAGGGACTAATGTAGGATCCCCTACGCGTTGCAATAAGCGCTCGACCATCACCTGAGCCATCTCGGCAAGCGGTGGCATGACGGAGGTCAGCGCTGGCCACACCAGCCCCGAGAGCGGAATATTGTCGATACCCACTACCGATATCTCACCAGGCACCGCCACTCCAGCCTCCCGCAGCCCTGCCAGCAGGCCGATCCCCAGAGCATCGTTGATAGCCACTACGCCATCTGGGCGCGGAGAAAGAGCAAGTACCTGAGCGGCCAGGGTAAAACCCAGTTCGGCCATCTCGGTATCGCCATACTCTCCGCTAGCTTTGCCTTCTATTAGCCGTTGCTGAGCGGGCAGCCGATGATTACGCACCACGGTGAGAAATCCTTCAATCTTATGGCTGCGGCTCATGGTCAGGCTGGCCTCGGTGGCAAAGACGATATTGCGGCAACCGCGTTCGATCAGGTGTTGAGCCGCCAATCGCCCGGCCTCTACGTTGTCCATTGAGACGCTGTCGAATAACCGGGCATCAGCGGTGAAGCTCCCCGCCATGCGGTTATCGTAGTTGACGATCATCATTCCCATTTCGGCAGCCTGTGCAAAATGGGTCTTACGGATATCACTCGCCGCAACGATAATGCCGCGCACCCCATGGGCGAACATATCTTCGATAAAGGTGCGCTCTTCATCTTCTTGCCGATAGGTGTTGCCCAACAACACCCGATAGCGGTGTTCTTTAGCCGCCAGGTCAACCTCGCGAGCCAGGGCAGAAAAGCTGGGATTGACGATCGAGGGAACCAGCAGACCGATCATCCGGGCATGCCCGGTTTTCAACTGCTGCGCCACTCTGTTGGGCTGATAGTTCAATTCGCGCATCGCCTGTTCGATACGCAGTCGGGTTTCCGGGCGCATTTGATTGCTGCGCCCATTTAACACGTTGGAAACGCTGCTCACGGAAACACCGGCGAGATGTGCGACATCACGAATATTGGCCATGTTTTCGCTCCCCCTCCGGTGCTGACGTTAATTGGTTAACTTACGCACGGAATGCCATTAAATAACTGTATAATCAACATATTAAATATGTGACCTGGCATTATCTGTATCGTTTTAGTGAAACGATGCAGATCAATTTATAGCGGAGATATCACTCAATCAAGCGACTTTACTGGCCGTGCCGCAGTTGCGTGATGCTTTTGTGAAAGCTATCAAGCCCAGCGCCATGGCATTACTAAACACGGGTAAAATCCCCGGCTGTTTAGTCAGTGTTTAGTGGTGGGGTTAAAGGCTGGAACGGGGTTTGGATGGGTACTGCATGCTACGCCCCTACATAAATAGTCTGCAAAACAGGAGCGCAAAATACGGCTCTGTAACATTAGCGCAGGGAAGTTAGCAAAAGTAGCGCTACCGTTTTTTTACGGCAGACAACAGATAAAATTGTTCCGTAGGTGGCCCCCCCCTCACTTTGCTGATATTGATATTACCCTTTGCGTATCATGTGTATAAGCTCGATGACTGCCAGAAGTATCTGCGCCCACCGGAACGATTTGAATCCGGTCATCAGTTCAATCCGTAGTTTGATATTGTGGTGGTCCAGCTCCACTAGGTTGTTCAGGTACTTGCTCTGCCGGGCGGTAATGGTTTCCTCTTCCTGCCTGCCGTCCAGGGCTATCGTGTTGGCACAACTTTTATCGATGGTCACCGCCTCCCGGTTCACCGTGATGACGAATGGCCTTACGAAAGAAACGCTGCGCTACTGCTGTATCTCTACGGGCAGTCAGCAGAATTGAATGGTCTGCCCCGTGCTGTAGACGGCGCGGTACAGGTATTTTCACTGGCCTTTAACTGTTATGTAGGTTTCATCCAGTAGCCAGCGACGTCCAACGGGGCGCTTATGCCAGCGACATGCCTTATCCAGCAACGGTACCAGGCGGGTGACCCAGCGGTGCTTGGTTGAATGGTCAACGACAAAACCCCGCTCGGCCATCATTTCTTCCAGGTTGCGCAGGCTGAGTGAATACGCCAGATACCTGCGAACATACTGCTCGATAATATCAACGGGATAATGTAGGCGACGGAAAGCGTTCCAGATCAGAGGCATGGGCAGGTGACATCTCAAAAAACAGCATGTTACCGAACAGTGCCCTAATGCGATAGAGCCCGCTCGTCACGGGCAACCCAGTAATAGACTGTTGCGCTCAGGAATACGCCGATAAACCAGCTAAAGTTGGCGACGTCATGTAACGCAGGGATAAAGCTAATAATGAGACCGATAGTGACGGAAGGCGCCAATGCAGCAATGGCTTTCGAATTAAAGCCATTGCGATACCAATATTTTCCTTTCGGGGTATCGTCAAACAGATCGTCAACAGAAACCTGCCCACGTTTGATCACATAAAAGTCGGTAATAAGAATGCCGAAGAGTGGGCCAATAAATGCACCCAGCACGTCAAGGGTATAGTGGATAAGCTCCGGGGAGTTGAACAGGTTCCACGGCGTTAAGAGAATCGAGCCGACTGCGGCGATCATGCCTCCGGTGCGGAAGCTGATTCTCTGCGGTGAGCAGTTGGAAAAGTCGAATGCCGGAGAAACAAAGTTGGCCACGATATTGATGCCGATAGTGGCGGTAATCATGGTTAACAGGCCAACCGCCACTGCCAGATCGTTGCCAACACGGCTCACGGTTTCGATAGGATCGGTGATCATGTGGCCAAATAGCGACTGAGTGCCGGAAACAATCACCACGGTGACGATGGAGAACAGCAGGAAGTTGAACGGCAATCCCCATCGGTTGCCGCGACGAATTTCGCCCATGCTTTTCCCGTAGCGCGAAAAATCGCCGAAGTTGAGCAACGGACCAGAGAAGTAAGAAACGACCAGCGCGATGGCGGTGATCATCTGCCAGGTTTGTTCCCCGGTGGTTAGCGATTTACTGGCGAGAGTAAAGGAAATTCCGTCCAGACCGGTCTTGTATACAATCCAGCCCGCCAGCGCCAGCATTACGACATAGACGGCAGGCCCGGCGACATCAATAAAGCGTTTAATCGCGCTCATACCATGCCAGAACACCATCGCCTGCAGTAGCCACATGGTGGCAAAGCACAGCCAGCCGAGATGCGATAAACCCAGGAACGAAGCCTCAGTCAGTATTGATAGCGACGGCCAGAATTTGAGGGCAACCAACATTAATGCATTCGCTGCCAGGTAGGTTTGAATGCCGTACCAGCCAAAGGCGATAAGCCCGCGGATCACTGCCGGAATATTTGCACCAAATACCCCGAAAGCCTGACGACAGATCACGGCATAAGGTACACCTGCCATCTGGCTGGGCTTCGCCACCAGGTTCGCGCACAGTTGCACGATGCAGATCCCCATCAGCAGGCAGAGTAAAACCTGCCAACTGGCCAGCCCAAGTGTAAAGAAGCTGGCGGCGACGACATAACCCCCCATGCTGTGCACATCCGACATCCAGAAAGAAAAAATGTTGTACCAGTTCCAGTTTTGGTCGCGCGTTGGTGCCAGATCCTCATTGCAAAGCCGTGGGCTGTAGCCTGCGCTTGGATCAGCGGCCTTAACCTGATGCATATCCTGTGTATTTGGCATGAAACCTGCTCCTCTGAATAAAAACCGTTTTGATATGGATTGATGAAGCTTTTGCAGGATTTAGGCCAGAATGGTTGATTTTGTATGCAAAAACTGATTTTTATGTATACGGTTTTCTGTTTAAAAGAAAAGCGGGAGCGGATTAATGAGGAATGAAAACTGTCTGAAAGTGGCGTCAGAGCTGCATGACAAAGACGAATCTATTTACCAGGCATTGATAACCGCGATTGTCGAACATCAACTACCACCCGGAAGTAAATTACCTGAAGAAGCCCTGACGAAAGTCTTTGGCGTGAGTCGGACAGGGATCCGTAAGGTGTTGCAACGACTCGCCGCAGTGCAAATGGTCACTTTAACGCCCAAACGTGGTGCACATGTTGCCAGCCCCACGGCTGAAGAGGCGCAGGACATTTTCCGTACCCGTACATTGCTGGAGGTTGCGAACCTTGCCGATGTGATGGCGCATTGCCAGCCGCCGCATCTGGTGGCGCTGCAGGCGATTATCCATCAAGAGCAGCAGGCGCATGAGATTCATGACGGTCCGGCAGCGATCCGCCATTCTGCCGAGTTTCATATTCAGTTGCAGGCCATTTCCGGTAACCAGGTGCTCACTGACATAGTGGCCCGGCTGAGCCAGCGCTCTTCGCTAGTGATCGCCGCTTGGGGGGCACCATGGCATCTGGGCTGCCGCTGTAACGATCATGAGCAGGTGATCGCGCAGTTACGGGATAAGGCCCTGCAACCGTTGAGTGACACGCTGACACACCATTTTGATCAGATTGTCTCCAGCCTGAACTTTGAACGTGCCGGCGTTTGCCTGCCTGACTTTGCCCGGATCTTTGCTAGCCATAAGGAGCGGTAATGGCCTCTATTTGTATACAAGTGATTAATCCCAACACCAGCGTCGGGATGACTGAAACCATTGGTGCCGCTGCCAGGGCGGTCGCCGCGCCGGGCACGGACATTCTGGCCGTCAGCCCTGGCAGCGGAGTACCGTCCATTGAAGGGCATTTTGATGAAGTTATCGCCGCTCTCGGTGTTCTAGAGCAGGTCAAAGCCGGTCGCCAGCAGGGTGTTGATGGTCATATCATCGCCTGCTTTGGCGACCCCGGGTTACTTGCTGCACGCGAACTGGCGCAAGCGCCGGTTGTCGGTATCGCCGAAGCGGCTATGCATATGGCCACCCTCGTGGCTACGCGGTTTTCCATTGTCACCACGCTACCGCGCACGCTGATCATTGCTCGTCATCTGTTAAAGCAATATGAATTTAGCGATCACTGCGCTGCAATGCACGCGATCGACTTACCGGTGCTGGCGCTGGAGGATGGTAGTGGTCTGGCGCAGGAGAAGGTACGTGAGCGCTGTATCCGGGCACTGAAGGAGGATGGCTGCGGAGCCATTGTGTTGGGTTGCGGCGGTATGGCGACGCTGGCTCAGGAACTCACCCGGGAACTGCGCGTGCCGGTGATTGATGGCGTCAGCGCCGCGGTGAAAATGGTGGAGTCATTGGTGGCGCTCGGGCTGTCGACCAGTAAATACGGAGATTTGGCGTATCCCGAAGCTAAAGCCTTAAACGGTAGATTTCAGTCATTAAATCCATTTTGATTCTTGAAGGGGAAAAGATGAGCCAGCAGCCCGATCCTTTTGATCAGAACTATCCTCGTGACCTGCGTGGATACGCAGGTCAGCCACCCCATGCGCAGTGGCCACAAGACTCACGTATCGCAGTGCAGTTCGTGCTGAACTACGAAGAGGGAGCGGAAAACCATATCCTACACGGCGATGTGGGTTCCGAGCAGTTTCTCTCTGATATTATTGGCGCTGTCAGCTATCCGGGTCGGCATATGTCGATGGATTCTTTATATGAATATGGCAGCCGAGCTGGATTCTGGCGGATCCACCATGAGTTCAGCAAACGTGGGTTACCGCTGACCATATTCGGTGTGGCAATGGCGCTGGCGCGTCACCCCGACATTGTCACAGCTATCAAAGCTGCCGATTATGATGTGGTAAGCCATGGCTGGCGCTGGATCCATTACCAGGATATGGATATCGAGATGGAGCGTGAGCACCTGCATAAGGCGGTGCATGTTTTAACCGAGCTGTTTGGTAAACCGCCCACAGGTTGGTACACCGGACGAGATAGCCCCAATACGCGCCGATTAGTGGTGGAGCATGGCGGGTTTGATTACGACAGTGACTACTATGGTGACGATTTGCCATTCTGGACCGAAGTGCCTTGCAGCGATGGCTCGTGTAAACCGCATCTGATTGTGCCTTATACGCTGGATGCCAACGATATGCGTTTCGCGACAGCGCAGGGTTTTAACACCGCCGAGCAGTTTTATACCTATCTGAAGGACAGTTTCGATGTGCTGTACGAAGAGGGCGAGTACGCGCCGAAGATGATGTCGATCGGCATGCACTGCCGTCTTTTAGGTCGGCCCGGTCGTTTCCGCGCCTTACAGCGATTTCTTGATTATATCCAGCAGCATGACCAGGTCTGGGTGTGTACTCGCCAGCAGATTGCCGACCACTGGCAACGTGTTCATCCGTTGCATAAATAGAGAGAGCCTGTAATCCCGTCTGTTGGACTATGTTGCCGGATAGCGGCGTAAACGCCTTATCCGGGCTACTCACACTTACAGCTTTAAGTCATTAAACTCTCCTGGACGGCGGCCGGATGGAAAGTGAACCCAGGTTTGCTGCTGACGCCCGATACTCGCGGTGCCCGCGCGGGTGAACTCAGTGCTGCACACCGCAGTCGATTGGGTTGGCCGACTGGTCTTGACTGTGCCTCGCCTACCGATGTTGGTGTTCATCCCATTCTGTACACAGCGCCCCATTATTGAATGTGATCGCCCGCTCTTTTCACTCTCAGGGTGCAATACGCTTGAGCCGCGATGATCAAACATCGGCGGTTCAGCCTTTGCACATCTGGCACAGAGTTTGCTTGCGATACAACCCTCGGGGTAACTGTGTAAAGGAATAATAATGATTACGAAAGCACTATTTTTGCTCACTTTGCTGGGGAGTTGTTTATCGAACCCGCTGATGGCTTTTGAAATGCCGCCAACTACCACGGGGAAATACTGCGACACCCCCTCGCGCTGTCTGGACCCGATGGCCCAAAATGGCATGGTCACCTCATCACACTATCTCGCCACCCAGGCCGGTGTGGAAATATTACGCAATGGCGGTAATGCCGTCGATGCCGCCATTGCGGTTGCTTCAACGCTGGCGGTGGTTTATCCGCAGATGAACAGCATTGGTGGGGATAATTTCTGGCTGATTTATAACGCAAAAACCGGTGAGTTACGCGGCCTGAACGCCAGTGGTCGTTCTGGAGAGAAAGCCACCATCGAGAGCTATACGAGCCAGGGGTTGAGCAAGATCCCCGCGCGCGGTTATCTGGCGGCCAATACGGTACCCGGCGTGGTTTCCGGCTGGGACCAGGCCTACCAATATGCCAAGCAAACCATGCAGAAATCATTACCTTGGAACAGCCTGCTGGCCAGCGCCATCCACTATGCCGAGCAGGGTACGCCGGTGACGACCAGCCTGAATTACTGGACAACGGTGAACGTGGATACCAGCGATCGGGAATTCCGTCACCTGCAACGCTTCCCTGAATTCAAACGTATCTATTTAAAAGCCAATGGGCAACCCTATGCGGTAGGGGAAGTGCTGAAGCAACCGGATCTGGCGCTGACTTTGCAAGCGATTGCCAGCCAGGGAAGCGACGCATTTTATACCGGTGATATTGCGAAAAAAATTGTCGCCGACCTTTCTGCACACGGAGGGATGTTAACGCTGAAAGATTTCGCGCAACATCACGCCGACTGGGTAACCCCTATCCATGTTAACTACCGCGACTATGTCGCCTATAACCTTCCCCCCAATACTCAAGGTATGGCCTCGCTAGAAATTCTTAATATCTTGAATAATTTCGACATAAAGAAAATGACCGAAGGCAGTGCCGACTATTACCATTTGATGGTTGAAGCCACCAAGCAGGCCTTTGCCGATCGTGACAGATATTTAACAGATCCGGCATTTAACCCTATTCCGCTCGGTTTTTTGCTCTCTACCGAACACGGGCAGCAACAGGCCAGGCGGATTGATATGGCAAAGGCACAGTCTGATGTACGCCCTCTCGATCCGAAAGGTGATACCGTTTGGTTTGGCGTCGTCGACGCAGAGGGTAACGCAGTCTCAATTATCCAGAGTATCTATCACGATTTTGGTTCTGGTATCGTTGCCAAAGACACCGGAGTGTTACTACAAAACCGGGGAAGTTTCTTCTCGCTGGACAAAGCCAATGTCAACCACCTGGAACCGCGCAAGCGTACCTACCATACGTTAAATCCTGCCATGCTGCTGAAGGCAGGAAAACCCTATCTGGTGTACGGTACCATGGGCGGTGAAGGACAACCCCAGACCCAGGCAGCCATAGTCACGCGCATTGTTGATTTTGGTATGTCGCCACAAGAAGCGATCAATGCTCCGCGCTGGCTGCATGGCAGAACCTGGGGCGCCTCTTCCAATGACCTGAAAATTGAAGGCCGGGTCAACGCCCAGGTCATTGAGGAACTTAAACGGCGCGGCCACCCCGTGCGCGTAGTGGATAATTACACCGATACGATGGGGCATGCTGGCGCTATTTTGATAGAGCCGGTCAGTAAGGTGATATTCGGTGCCACCGACCCACGTAGCGATGGTGTAGCCGCCGGATATTGACCGGGGTCCCCAAATCGTAAAAAACGGCTTTATCGCATTAGCGTAGGCCAGTCAGAAAAAGATTCGCTGCTGGTTTTTTTAGGCCGCTAACAGATAAAATTATTCTGCCGGTGGCAATCCGTCGCTAATTGGATGATGGCGCTATCCCTTGCGTATCATCCGTACTAGCTCAATATCTGCCAACAGGTTCTGGGTTCGTCGAAAAGGTTTGCCCCCCAGCATCGGTCGACTCCGCCGTTTGATGTTCCGATGGTGATGCTCAATCAGGTTATTCAGGTATTTACTCTGCCTGACGGTAATCGCTTCGTCATCAGGTCTGTCGGCCAGCAGAAAGTCGATGGTTTGACCTGCAGTGTCGACCGCACGATTAAGATATTTCCATTGGCCTTTGATGTAGGTTTCGTCCATACGCCACCGACGCCCCATGGTACGCTTATGTCGGCGAAAGGCCTTTTCCAACAACGGGATCAGCCGTATTACCCAGCGATGAAGCGTGGAATGGTCAGCAGCAATACCGCGTTCAGCCAGCATTTCTTCGAGATTGCGCAGGCAGAGGGCATAAGCCAGAGACCAGCGAACGCACTGAACGATAACATCGGTAGGGTAATGAAAGCGACAGAAGGCTTTGCAGATCAGAGACATAAATAGACAACATGACAAAAAATAGCATATTATCTGGCAACACCTTAATGCGGCAGAACCTAGGTACGCCTGAAGAAAGGGGTTTTAGATTAAAAATAAAGCAAAACCGGCATTTTTACGCACAAGCCATCACGATACCGCACCATTAGGGTGGGACATCGCGCTACTGTTCATGGTCAGTCGCCCTCAAAAAGAAACGATCCAATCTCCTAACCATGAACAATTTTATCTGTTGGCTGCCTAAATAACCGACAGCGCAACTCTCCTTTTGCTAACTTCTCTAAGCTAATGCGACAGAGCCAGGGACGCAGCCTAGTGTTCAGTGCGACTTTTATTTCTAGCCTGATACCAGGCTTCCAAATCCCCAGGCTTAAGCGGCCTTGAAAAAACATAACCCTGCACTTCGTCACAACCCAGCCCACGTAATATCTTTACTGTCTGATCATTTTCCACACCTTCAGCCAGCACGACATAATCGAGTTGTTTAAGCAGTCTGACAACATTACGGACAATAATGCGGCTGGTTTTGTCGCTGCCAATCTTACTGACGATGGAGCGGTCGAGTTTAATGATGTCCATGGGGATCTGACGCAAATAGTTGATATTACTGTAGCCGGAACCGAAATCATCCAACGATATCTTAAATCCTCGCGACCTCAGCATCTCCAGCCCATTGAGAGCAGCTGGGCTTTCCAGCATCTTCTCCGTTTCTAAACATTCCACGCCGAGTAAAGCGGGAGCAAGCCCGGCGCTTCGTATTTTCTGTTCAAGTTCATCAGCAAAATCGGGCCGAGAAAAGTCGCTGGCAGCCAGATTAATAGAGACAGGTAGAGAGATTCCGCGATCACGCCATTGGCTTAACTGGGTGATAGCATGATCTATCACCCACTCCGTGAGCTCTCGCATCAGGCTGGTTCTTTCCACCAGCGGGATAAATAGCTCGGGTAGAACTTCACCATGCTCTGAATGCTTCCAGCGCAGAAGTGCTTCGACGCCCGTGACCCGACCCGTCACCAGCGAAATCTTCGGCTGATAGACCAGATATAATCCGCGGTCTTCTTGGAGCGCCTCCCTCAAGCTGGTGAGCAGGCTAAAGTCATTCTTCTTACGAGTATCCAGCGCCTCATCATAGGTCATAAACCGGTGGCCGTGAATTATCGCCTCGTGCAATGCGCTGACTGCGCGGCGCAGGATTTCAACCGGCGTCATTGAGTTATCACAATCCCCTGAATCGCCGATATGAATATCCAAATCCAGAGGAACATCAGGGTTGATTCTGGCCTGTATTCCCCTCAGGCACAGGGCTATATTCTCGAGTTCCGAATTCTCCTTTGCGTAGGAGAAATAAGCAAACCGTCCCACTGCGACGGCATAGAGCTGCCCGATTAGTTGCAACCTGGCCTGAAGCTCTACCGCCATGTCACGCAATAAAT
>Ga0308166_1000894_pt1 | contig 35049 bp, 34 predicted proteins | sample PhyCR2_2_FD_202137 | JGI IMG/M metagenome (GOLD analysis project Ga0308166, IMG submission 202137) | Phyllosphere microbial communities from UC Gill Tract Community Farm, Albany, California, United States - DLSLCC.R2 | ecosystem: Host-associated > Plants > Phyllosphere > Unclassified | place...
GTGATGCCGCCACAAAAGACCGATTCCCGCACGGCCGAAGCCATACGGGAATCTAATGAGCATCAAACTGCTATTACGCGTCTGTGCTTCCGCTGCTAGCCACACGGCTTCCAGGATTTGCCACCGGGTGCATAGCATCGTGGTCCGGTGTATTTTTCTGGCACCGATGACTTTGGTGGCGTCTTCACCTTAGGAGCCACCGATTTTGGTGCCTTGTAGGTTGGTGGGGTCTTCTTGGGTGCAATATACTTAGGCGCAACATACTTGGGTGCAACGTATTTAGGAGCAGTGTTTCGCCGCTGTTCAGCTGCCTTGTCTTGTTCCGCTTTCTTTTTGGCGGCTAATTGCGCAGTTTCCTTTTCGGCGGCTGCTTGCTTCTCAGCTTCGCGCTTGGCTTGTTCCTCGGCCTTTTGTTTTGCCTTGGCCTTAGCTTCTTCCTCTTTGCGCTTCTTTTCCTCAGCGACAAGATCATCGTGCTGCTGCGTGTGCTTTTGTTCCAGCTTTTGGGTCTGTGCGGTAACTTCGTTCATCGTTGTCACGGATTTTTTGAACGATGTCGCTAGCAAAATGGCCGTGACCGGGTGGGTATCAGGAGTGATTGCCGCCAGAGCCTTGCCTGTAGCCAGTCCCGTAGCCACGGCAGCTGCCGCTTCTTGGGCCGCTGACTGAGCTTGCTCGACACTGCTGGCTGCTTCGCTCGGCACTTGCCCCAGTTCATCAAGTGCCTTAGTTACCTGAGCGGGAATTGTGCATGAGATTTCGGTGCTGAAAAGACCAGCATCATCTTGTTCCGCTTCTTGCTGCGCGTCGAGAATCTCTTGGTAGTACTTGACGTTGGGTTCAAACTTTACGGCGACCCCCAGGCCGTTCGCCGCGATCGAGCGATTAATGAACTCACCGTCTTTGTATACCGCCGCCAGTGTTCTGCCGTAGCGATCTTCACGCTCAACGTCGTACTTTAAATCAACCTTGTCGCCCGATTTGAGCAGCGACTTGAGGTTCTCTGATGCCTCTGGGCCCATGCATTCGACGGGCTTGTTGGGATCTACGGTTTCTGGCGTGTCAATGTTTAGAAGTCGCACCCTGGTTTCCTGGCCTGCAATTTCCATATCCATGGTATCGCCGTCGATAACGCGGGTCACGGTTCCTCGTGAGTCAGGCTCGTGGGTGCTTGCGTAGACCACGCCACCGGTCGCGAGGGTTCCGGCTAAGAGCGCGGAGACCCAGATAGTCGTTTTCTTCAATTGTGTTCGTTCCTTGATGTGCGAGTGCTAATTCTCTGCTCCCTGGCAGAAAATCGAGTGATTTCATCAGAATAGCTAGTTTTATTGAACTTTCAAATGACGCGTTTTTTATGGCAGAAACGAGGTCATAATTGACGAGGGTTTAGAAGGACTACTCCCGCTTCAGGTTTCAAGACGCAAAGATGGCCTGATTCCGTCAGCCTTCAGTTTCTTCGCGAAACGGAACTGTTTGGGGAACCATTGTTCGCTACGAATTTGAGTGGATATCTTCATGCTGGGTGTGCGGTGGGTCGGCGCACCCAACTACTACCTAAGTATAATTGCACGCTAGACGAGCTGCGACTAGGCTATTTTTTGTAAGTCTATCGTCTAAGGATAACCGTGAAGATCAAAATAAAAATAGCGCTCAGTTCCCTTGCTGCCACACTCCTGGCCAGCGGGTTGGCATTGCCTGCTCAAGCGCAGTCTTTGGGGCCATCCGTTGAAGCATTTGCGGTCGTTGGCGAAGAGAGTTCTGTCCCATCAAAATCTCAAAAACTGAAGCTAATTGACGCGTTGGAATTCAGCTACAAGCAAGGTGCTGAACAGGGCGACGAGGCAGCTATCGAATCCCTTCGGAAATTGGACAGCTTGTCTCGTGCGGAACAGTTGGACGAAGCGGCTTCTATTCTCACTGGCGAAGTGGAATTCGCCGAAGATGAGCCGCAAGTGGCCACTCAAATTCCGTTCGCAACTCCAGCTGCCAAATCCACAACAAGCCGTCAGCCAGTTGCCTGCTATCTGCGTGGTGTGTCTCTAGGAGGGCTTGTGGTCGCACGAGTCAAGGTGTCTGGCGGTGTTTGGGCTAAGAACTTCGGGGCGACGCTAGTCCGCGTGGAGAACCCTACTGCCCGCATCACCACTGTGTACGACCCGACCCTCAAGATCGCATTCAGTGGGGACAAAGCGTGGAAGAGCAATAACCGTGCCCATATGGAAATTGACGCAACTTCAAACAGGACAATCGGCTGGGCTACCACCGGAAGGGCGGCAACTATCCAGTTTATTACTAACAGCTTTGGTATCACACAGTCCTGTAAGTGGGTGGCATAGAACTATGAATCCACTAGTGCCCAACGCATTTGAATTGGTATTTTTCATCATAATTCCACTATTGGTAACAGTAGGGCTTGCGGTTTTCTTGTTCGCCGCTCTCCGGAGAAACAATTCGAAGCCGTACAACAAGCAGGATGACGACAGTTCTGAGGCGGATCAGTAGCATTTCTTAGTTCAGGAGTCTGCAGTGGCAGTTCGGATAACCGGGCTGCCACATTCTTTTTCCTATTGAACCTTGACGCCTTCCTTGATGCTGGAGCATGCCAGCTGCACTTTCGGAGAATTTGCTTATTCACCCGCAGGTTAGGGGGTCGAGCTTGGTTGAAACCTGATGGAAGTGGCCCTGGCACATGGCTCTCCGGAGCTCATTTTGGCAAGCGCTGCGCACCTTCGCGCAAGGGCGAGCAAGAGTCTCTTGGCGACGTCGTAAATTCACTGTGATGCACAGAGCTTCGAAAATTACTTGAAGCATCAACTAAATCGGAGTACGGTAGGTATCAATAGGAACAAGTGAACAGAAAACAGGGGACAGGTCATGACTACGCTCAAAGAAGATAAGCTCGCCGCCGAAACTCATATGAACGCCGTACAGCTCAAGGTCGGCGATATGAAGACCATGAGCGAGTACTACCAAAAGGCACTTGGGTTAGAGGTACTTGTTGAATCGGCCGAAGGCACCACGCTGGGTCGCGGGACTCAAGAGCTGGTCAACCTGCGCAACGCTCCGGGTCTACAGCTGGCCTCGCGCAATGAAGCTGGACTGTTCCACACCGCACTGCTCTTTGACACTCAGGCCGATCTAGCAGCCACCGTACTCTCGGCTGCACAATTTGATCAGAGCAAATTTGTGGGAAGCTCAGACCACCTAGTCTCCGAAGCGTTCTACTTCACAGATCCCGAAGGTAACGGCATCGAGCTCTACTTCGACCGCCCGCGCGACGGCTGGACGTGGAAAAACGGTGAGGTATCGATGGACACCATCTACCTGGACCCCAACGTATATCTCAACTCGCACCTGAGTGAGCAGGCTGTCGCAACCCAGCGCAAGGCCGCGGCCGATATCGGACACGTGCACTTGCAGGTTGGCGATGTTGCCACCGCGCGCCAGTTCTACGTGAACACCCTCGGCTTTGATGAGACCACCGCATTGGGCGAGCAGGCCTTGTTTGTCTCCGCCGGCGGCTACCACCACCACATGGCGATGAACGTCTGGAACTCCCGCGGCGCCGGTCCGCGCAAAGACACCCTGGGCCTCGGCGAAGTACTGATCAATGTGCCCAGCGAAGAAGAAATTGGCAAATTGGCCGAACGCCTAAGCTTCGCGAAGGTAACGCACCATCACACCGGATCGGAACTCCGCTTTAACGACCCATGGAACAACAATTTGCGCGTCACTCTGGGCTAAGCGGTTAGTGCCAGCTACTTCAGGGTGTTCAGGTGCTCGTTGATCATTGGCGCGGTCAGCGGTTGGGTCACCAGCGGAACTAAACTGCCATCCTCGCGGCCGCGCATCACCTGGTGGGCAAACTCCTCGGGATTGCTGACATCAAAACGGGTCAGATCCTCCGGTGCAAACTCCCACCATTCTGAGGCTTGCAGTGCGTGCACGATCCCGGGGGCAAAACGTTCACGCAATACACGAGCTGGCACCCCGCCGACCACGGTATACGGGTCAACGTCTTTGGTCACCACCGAATTTGAGGCGATGACTGCACCGTCGCCGATCTTCACTCCATGGCCGAGGGACACTTTCTCGCCGATCCACACGTCGTTGCCGATGACGATTTGGCCCTGGTCATAGTCAAAATTGGTCGATTCAAGGCTGACGCCACGATCTTGAGAGTAGGCTTGGGCCATCACGCGCTGGTTGTAAAAGACCGGACTGGTTGAGGCCCACTCCAGAGGGTGTCGGGCACCCATCACGCTCATACCCTTGGCGATCGAGGTGTAACGACCTACGCTCACCGACTTATGCAGCTTTGAAATCGTGTAGGAAAACGCACCCATCCGTGGCAAGGCGGTGCCTGCGGTGCCATAAAACGTCGTGTAAGGGTGTAGCTCTAGGTCTGCCTCAAAAGTAACCTGCGTGTTCGCAGCGTATGAGTCCCCGGACTTTTCCATCGTGTCCACGCCTTGGCCTGCGAGCAGGATTCGGTGGTGGCCGAGCAGTGGCTGCAGGTCAGACATCGCAATTTTCATAGCTTCAACTCTAGTTCGTGTTTCTGGGCGAGCGATAAGTGCGAGGCCGATGCGCGCTGGAAGCCTACTTCTCTGGTTTAAAGGACAGATTATTGTGGCTGGTGAAGTACGGTAGCACCCGCGAATTTTCCACACCCAAGCGCTTCATCAACATGCTGGAACCTACCCGCATACGCAAAAACACGTCGGTGGGCTTCTCTTGAGTGCGAGCTGCCTTTACCCCGGCGACGTCGATGGTGAACACGGCCTGTTGCTCATCAAATTCGCTGGCTGCATAGACCTTTACCTCAGCCTCATTGTCGCGCTGCACGATGACCAATTCAAAACCGGTGTCACGCGGCAATTTTGCCTTATGCGCAACGCTGATTTTCAGGGCACCGCGCTCCAAGAACTCCACCGATTTTAGTCGTGCGGAAAATTCTGGAACTTCTTGGCGGGCACCGAGCTGCTTGATCTTGGACGCGATGGACATGGTTTCCTCCCAGAGCGAGACCAGGTCCCGCGAAGCATACTCTTGAGCAAATTTTCGAGCGTTGGCCGAAAGCTGCGCCGCCAATTGTGGATCGGTCATTAACTGTTCAGCGCGATCAGCCATCCGGGTAATGTCACCGGCCGGAACCAAGAAGCCGTTGACCGAATCTTGGATGCTATCGGCCGGGCCAAAGTTGATGTCGAAGGATATCGGCACACAGCCCTGGGCCTGAGCTTCAAGCAACACCAAAGCCTGGCCCTCATTGCTAGAGGTAAACAACTGCGCTGTGCAGGTGGCAAAGAAGGTTGGCAACTTATCGGAGAAGCCGTGGAAAATCACCGCATCTTCAACGCCGAGCTTGGCGCACAGCTGCTCAAGTTTTTCCCGTTGGGATCCCTGGCCGACCACATGCAAGACCGGAGCATGTCCGCGGCGCACCAATTCGGCCACCACTTTAATGGCTGCCGCCACGTTTTTATTGGTGGTCAGCGATCCGGCGGCGATCAATTGCGTTGGCTTTCGTTCCGGTGCATCCTGGCCCTCGACTACCGGGGTGACCGCGCTGGATTTGAGCGGATTGGGGATCACAAACGTAGTATCGGCATCACCAAAACGGCGGTTATAAATGGCGCGTTGCCCCTCGGTGAGGAACACAAAACCGTCCCACAATTTTCGTTGGGCGATCACCGGGGAATGTGGATCGGACAGCTCACCGGTGAGCAGGCTTTCGCCCTTGGTCACGTGCACACTGTGGAAGGCGTACAACTTAGGCACGATCTTGGTTTCCCAGCTCCCGAGCATCGAGGCGGTGTACTTGCTGTCCACCACCACCAAGGTATTGTCGCGATCGGCCAACTGGCTTAACCAATGCCGGTACAAGGAGGCTGCGCTCGGGAAACGCGCGGTGATATTACCGGCACGATCAAGCACCTCGACGATGCGACGGTTTTTCCCGGTAGTATCGGTAAATCGGGTATCAAGTAGGAAGGTGCTGCCGTCCTTGCGCAAAAAACGTAACTGCGTGGTGGTCGCGTCCGGCCCGGCCGAACTGCTCTGGCTAAAGGCAAGCTGTGGCTCATCGCCGTAGTACACCGTATGTTGCAGTTCAAAATCCTGATGTTCCGGCTGCGCCTTGCGCTCCGGAATCCTATCCTGCGCGGTGATATCGTGTTGTGCCAAGAACGAGTAGATGTTCAGCACCTGCACCTTGGGATCCAACTTACCGCGCGCCACCAGATCCTCAACGGTCTGCGGCAGCTTCGGGTCGCGATTAAAAGTGACGATAAACGAGCGGCCATAACGTTGCGCAAAAAGTCCAGCGCGTTGGGTGCACACCGTAGTCATGCCACCAAATTCGCGTTCGAGCTTCCACGTCACCATGTAGGCGTCAAGTTCTTCGCTGCGTTCTTCGCTGCGCAAAGCCACGGGGGTATTCCTTCGGTCGATCTCAAAAACGTCGAACGCAACCGGCCGACATCTAAGCGCCAGCGCATCCAACTTTTACTCTACAGTCGCCTAGCTCATTGTGCGCAGTGGATCAGCAACCTGGCACGAGTCGAACAGCGCCTATACAGCATCACACTTACCCACAGCCGGTATTTTTTGTGCCCGATCCTCCCGCCGCCGCACCATGATGTCCCCATGAGCATTCATCAGTTGGCCGCCGCCCTGGCAGCACTGCGCATCAGCCTCACCGGAAATTTCCCCCGTGGCGCCACCGCACTGCTGCTGGAAATCATGGCCGCCTGCTGCGCGCTCCTGCTCCGCCTTTCCCACACCCTGAGCACCAGCACCGACCCGCGGATCGCCGCCACCCACGCACAACTGATCGAAACCCTGCACCGCTACACCCTGCGCGAACAGGTGCACAGCATCATCGCGCTGGAATCCACCGGCGCACACCTGCTCGCCGATGAGGACCTGGCCGCCGTCCGCACCGGCACCACCGACTTTTCCACCCCCGCCCATCAGCATTCAGGCCGCGCGCACTACCTGAACACCGCCGACTTCGCCGCCAAATTTCTGGGGCTCAACGCCCACGAGGCGATGCGCCGGGTGAACGACGCACACCTACTAATCGCCCGCCGCGCCATCGACGGCAGCACCATGCCTCCGCGCCTGACCAAATTAGCCAACCTCTACACTTCTTCGGCCGATCTTGACCCCCGTATGGTGGCCCGCGCTGCCCGCGCGCTGGACTCCTTCGAGCCAACCGACACTTGTTTTGAAGGGCTACCTCTCGCGCCCACCGCCCTCCACTCCGACGGCCAGCTACTTGAAGATCACGCAGTGCAGCTTCTGGCTGAACCCGAACGCAACATCCGCGAAAGCCTACTGAACAACTTCATCTCCGCCGAACGCAAAGCGCGCAAAGAAACCACAGCTCCCGAATGCGGACTGTTTTTACAGAGCCAGGTGGGGGACCGCGACATCTGGAAGCTAGTTGTCGCCGGCGATCAGCGCGAGGAAATGCGCTCCCACGCCGCCCAGAGTGATAACCCGCGCACCGATGCCGGCAAATCTGCCCGCGCTGACCAGTCCGGCTCACCTGATGAAACGCAGGCGTCAAAAGATCAAGACCGCCCGGCAGACGATGGACCCCTGAACAGCGATGCACCCTTGAACAGCGATGCCCTCTTTAACAGCAACGACCCGATGCCACCGTGGGCCCAAGACCCCACGCCCGAAACGCAGCCCTTGTTAAAGGAGGGAGAACAAAACGCAGGTTTTGTTAATCCCAGCGCGCAGGTTCCCGGCGACGGTAATATCTCGGTTGCTCAACGACGCCTGAACGCCCTGCTCGCGGCCATGAAAAATTCGGATCCGAGCAACACCGCCAAAACCGTCACCCCAAAGATCGCCATCCACATCAAGCTCGACGCATTGGCGGATCTAAAAAATCTGGACAAGCTCACCTCCGTCACCGAACACGGACTAAAACTCGGGCCGGCAGATACGGGCCAACTAATCTGCCAAGGCGACATCTATCGGGTAATTTTTGGCCCCAATTCTCAACCGCTCGACGTAGGTCGATCTCAACGCTTCTTCACCGAGGCGATGAAGCGCGCCATTTATGCTCGCGATAAAGGCTGCATCGTTCCGGGCTGCACCGCGCCGGTGGAAATGCTCGAATACCACCACAACAATTGGTGGGAAAACGGCGGCTGCACCTCGAGCGCCAATGGCAGTTGCCTGTGCCGCGCCCATCACCATGCGATCCATGCCGGATTGTTAACGCTGAGCACCATCGGGGGACTGGCGTACATCACGCTGCCCAAACATCTTGATCCGCTCCAGATCCCGGCCCGAAACCGGATCCACACGGTGTCCTGACCCAAGCCCTGAGCTAAACTAGTGCTACCGGCTAACTGCGTGAGTGATCAACCTCATGGCATCAGCGCCACGCGCGACCAAAATAGAGTTGGCCAGCATGCTCGCTCTCTGGCATAATTGCAGGGTACTCGATTTGATTCGGCCCCTCTCTCCGCTTCGAATCCTGTCCCTTTTAGAGTCCAATCAGTAAGGCCTGCCCCACAGGTGCTAAAAATTGGGCTCGACCATGTTGAGAAACAGGAGTGACCACTACAGTGGCCGTTAAAATTCGTCTGAAGCGCTTCGGTAAGATGCGCGCACCTTTCTACCGCGTTGTTGTCATGGACTCCCGCGCTAAGCGCGATGGCCGTGCCATCGAGGAGATCGGTAAGTACCACCCAACCGAGAACCCATCGATCATCGAGATCGATTCTGAGCGTGCTCAGTACTGGCTGTCCGTTGGCGCTCAGCCATCGGAGCAGGTTCACAAGTTGCTGAACATCACCGGTGACTGGCAGAAGTTCAAGGGCATCGATGGCCAGGAAGGCACCTACAAGGTTGCCGAGCCTAAGCCAGCATTCGTTGCACCTGACAAGGGCTCAGTGATCCTCCCAGAGGCAATCACCAAGAAGGCTGAAAAGCCAGCTGCTGAAGAGGCAGAGGCCGAAGCTACCGAGGCTGAGTAACAGTGCTCGTTGATGCGCTCGACCATATGGTTCGCGGAATCGTTGAGGAACCGGAAGACGTCAAGGTTGCCTTGAAGTCCACCCGCCGCGGCGATCTGCTCGAAGTACGGGTCAACCCTGAAGATCTCGGTCGTGTGATCGGACGTCAGGGACGCACCGCACGAGCACTGCGTACCGTCATGGCAGCGCTGGCCAAGGAATCGGTTCGTGTTGATGTTATCGACACCGACCGTCGCCGCGGCTAAGCAACTGCAGCTCAACTTCTAGTTGGCTTCATTTCGAAAGGAGTTTCCGTCCTACAAGTGACGGGAACTCCTTTCGTGTTTCACCCAGATATTGCACCCCACCTCCCGGCGTATCCCCGGATCACCACGCAGAAAGAGCAGCAGACTATGCGATTGCAGGTTGCCCGTATTGGTAAGCCCCACGGTATCCGTGGCGAAGTCACCGCCCAGGTCCAGACCGACAACCCCGAAGAGCGATTCACCCCTGGGGTGGAGATCATCGTGGTCGATGGCCCGGTCAAAACCCTCACGGTGAAAAACGCGCGCTGGAACAAGACCATTTTGCTGCTCTCCTTCCAGGAGATCTCCGACCGCAACCAGGCTGAAACCCTGCGCGGCGCACGACTGGAAATTGAAGTCTCGGACGTGCCAGAGGATGACTCCGATGAGTGGTACGAGCACGAGCTGCTGGACCTGAAGGTCATGCTCGATGGCCAGCAGGTTGGCGTGATCACCGGACTACGCACCAACCCTGCCCAGGACCTTTTGGTCTTTGAGGACAACGACGGACAGGAAATCTACCTGCCCTTCGTCGACGAGTTTGTCCCGGATGTCGATCCGGAAGCCGGCATCGTCGTGATCACCCCACCAGCGGGCCTGCTCACCCTCAATAGCGACGACGCGGACGACGAAGCGCAGCTCGACAACGAGAACTCCAGCGATCAGGAAGAGCGCTAAGCCATGCGTCTTGATGTCATCTCGATCTTCCCGGAGTACCTGCAGCCGCTTTCACTGTCGCTGATCGGCCGCGCCGCCCAAGACGGAATTTTGGACCTGAATCTCACCAACCTGCGTGACTTCACCGAGGATAAGCACCGCAAGGTGGACGACACTCCCTACGGTGGTGGCGCTGGCATGGTCATGATGCCCGAGCCATGGGGCAAGGCCCTTGATTCGGTACGCTCTGCTAACGCGCAAGGCCCCAAGCCAACGCTGATTGTTCCTTCGCCTGCCGGCGCGGTCTTCAACCAGCAGATGGCCTACGATCTGGCCGAAGAAGAGCACCTGGTCTTCGCCTGCGGCCGTTATGAAGGCATCGACGAACGTGTCATCGACTACGCGCACGAGAATTTTAATGTCATCCCGGTTTCCATCGGCGACTACGTGCTTAATGGGGGAGAAGTAGCGGTCATGGTGATGGTTGAGGCCATCGCCCGCCTGATCCCGGGCGTGATCGGCAACCCTGAGTCGCTGGTCGAAGAATCCCACTCCGATGTGCTGCTGGAATACCCGGTCTACACCAAGCCGTCCTCATGGCGTGGCCGCGAGGTCCCCGAGGTTCTGCTCGGTGGCAATCACCAGCGTGTGGGTCGATTCCGTCGCGACGAACAGATTAAGCGCACCGCCGCCCGTCGCCCGGACTTGATCGAGCAGCTCGACGTGCAATCGCTGAACCGTCGCGACCGTGATGCCCTCTGGCACAACGGCTTTGCCGTAGTTGAAGGGACGATCACCCCTAAGTCGCAGCTGGAGTGGGCCACCGGCGCCGGCGCCGAAACCAGTCCGGCAACCGCACCAGATCCGGAATCGGCCAGCTAAGAGGTCAACATCACGACGGCTTAATTTCTGGCAGACTCGCGTCCGCTAGTTAGATACGGCATAATTGTTTCTTGGTGTGTTTTTGTCCGGCTCCTGCCGCAGGGGGACGACTGGATATGAAAGAACCACCGCACCGATTGCTAGAGCCAATCGGTGGTATACGTTCCGGGGAGTTCGCAAAGCCGATGGCTAGCGAAGAGCCCCGCTACGAGGATTCGGTGACCTGCGGCATTGATCCTAGGAGATGCAACATGCATTTACTTGACTCTGTTGATTCAGCTTCGCTGCGTTCAGACATTCCAGCTTTCGGTGCCGGCGATACCTTGAAGGTACACGTCAACATCATCGAAGGTAAGAACTCGCGTGTCCAGGTATTCCAGGGCTACGTTGTAGGTCGTCACGGCGACGGCATTCGCGAAACCTTCACCGTTCGCAAGGTATCCTTCGGTACCGGTGTTGAGCGTACCTTCCCAGTTCACTCCCCAATCATCGACAAGATTGAGGTTGTAACCAAGGGCGACGTACGTCGTGCCAAGCTGTACTACATGCGCGATCGTCACGGTAAGGCTGCTCGCATCCGCGAGAAGCGTGACTTCAACGCAAAGAAGTAATCTGCGTTCTTCGATGAACCAGACTGCCCGCTCCGAGCGAGCAACTTTGAAGCGCCGGGCCTTTTCATGGGTCTGGCGCTTCGCTGTACTCGCCATCATTCTCGGCCTGCTCTCTACCATTATCTTCCGCGCGAGCGTGATTGACCTGTTTCATATCGACTCCAACTCGATGCAGTCCACGCTGAACCCTGGCCAAAGCATCGCCGTTGACCGCCGAGCCTACAAAGACACCGATCCGCAGCGCGGGGACGTGATCGTTTTTGACGGCCGCGGCTCATTCCTGCCCTATGCCAAGGCGAGTTTCGCCGACGATCTGCTCGGCGCACTGAGCCTGACGGGCACCGGCAGCAAGTACGTCAAGCGCGTCATTGGTATTGGCGGCGATACTATCGAGTGCAAAGGCACACCCTGCCAGCTCACCGTCAACGGTCAGCCCCTAGAAGAGCCCTACGTTTTTGACGGCGATGCACCAAGCGAGCAATCATTCTCGGTGAAGGTTCCTGAGGGCCGGCTCTGGGTGATGGGCGATCACCGCTCCGCCTCCAAAGACTCGCGCTCCCTGCTTGGTGCCAGCGGTGGTGGCATGATCAGCGTTGAGCGTGTAACCGGCAAAGCAACCAACATCGTGTGGCCGCTGGACCAGAAATCCCAGATCCAATAAATGGCCCGTGCGCAACTGCCACAACGGCTGCAAAGTAGCGTCAGATGACGAAATCCTCGACATCTGACGCTATTTTTTCGTTTCTCGTGTATTTTTTCGCAAGTTCCCAGACTCGACCGGGAATCTGTGTGTTTAGTATGGAATTTCTGCGACAGTACACAGGTTTCAATAAGCTGACTAGGCGCTAGAAAGAGTACTCCAATCTTAAACCAATTGAGTAACGGTGCGAGATGTGACCTAGTCGAAATTCGATAGCGCGCACTGACTAGGCGGTTTGCGTTTTGATGTTTATATTTTCGTTGGATTCCTTACTTGAAACCATACATTGCACCCGCTATTGTTTCATTTTGGTAACAACACCTGTGCTGAGGTGTGCCCGGAGGTATGGGCCGCGCTAGCACTCGCACCAAAAATGTGGGAGAAGCATTAATGCCAAATCCAAATAAAAAGACTGCGCAACGAGGTCTCGTTGCTGCAGCCGCTACCGCTCTGGTAGTTGGCAGTAGCTTCATGCCAGCCGTTGCGGCCCCGGAGGCGACTAGCTCGCCGTCGGCCCCTTCGAGCAGCTCGGCAACCCCTAGCGCGACGCCTAGCCAAAGTGCAGTGGACACGACCGGACTGCCTGAAGCTATCGAACGCGACCTAGGCAAAACCGTCGAGGAATACCTCGAAGAATCGAAGACCAGCGAAACCGCCGCAGCCCTTGCAAAGCAGCTGAAGGCCAAGGGTATCGAGTCCCGCACGTCCGTCAAGGACGGCAAGGCAAAGGTTGAGGTCAGTAAGAAGGACGCGACCGAGGCCAAGAAAATTGTCGAGGTTTCCCCTGCGGCTGTGTCTCTTGAAATCAACAAGAACAACCTGTCAACCGTTGAAGGCGTTTACGAGGAAATCGTTGACAACGTCGATAACTCGCAGCTAAGCCGACTGACCGCGATCGTCAATACGACCGTCAAGGGCAAGAACGTCGTGAAGATCATTGCTTCGGGTCCTGGCTCCATTGAGGGAACCAAGCGTAAGACTGTCACCAAGAAGAAGGCCGCTGCCGGCGAGCTTTCCTTGGAAGAATTTGCCGAACATGCAGCCGCTTCTGACGTTGTCTTCGCGCCATCTAAGAAAGATGGCAGTGGAGCTGCGAAGCAGGGCGCTACCGAAGATATTTACGGTGGTATGGGCTACGCCATCGGTCAGGGCGGACAGGAACCAGGCGCTCGTTGCTCGATCGGTTTCAACGCGTGGGACTCGACTGGTAAGGACGCAATCCTCAGCGCAGGTCACTGTACTGAAGATGGCTCCATGACCGACACCTATGTAATTGAAGCAGAAGCTCCAAACCAGTTCCTCGGATACTTTGCGGAACTTGGTAATTTTGGTTTCGCTCAGTTTGGTGGACCCGGCAACTCGGGTTACCCAACGGATGCAACATGGGATGACGTTGACACTGAAAACCCAGGCACTGATATCTCGGTTATCGAGGGTATCAACGCAGATCTGAACCTGAAGCCAGCTGTTTCGCAGTGGCCAGCAGGTGGAGACGAGCGCGATAAGGTCATCAACATTACCGGTGCCGCTTCCGGTGCCGTTGGCGCCAACGCTTGTTCCTCGGGTTCAACTACCGGTTGGGGCTGTTCGGAAATTACCGGCGAAGGCATCTTCTTCGTGCAGGGCAAAGACGGAACCTTGCGTGACGTTTGGGGCTACACCGCAAAGAACCCAGGCCAGCGTGTTTTGGACCAGGGTGACTCGGGTGGAGCCGTGCTGATTGGCACTAAGGCTATCGGCATCAACTCTGCCAATGGTGCCGGAACCGACGGTGTGGAAAACACCAGTGATGACATCGCTATGTACACCGGGCTGACTGATGCACTGAACCGCATTAGTGGAGTCAAGGGTTACACCGTCAAGAAATTCATCAACGCACCAACCCTGACCACCAAGAATGGTTCAGAGGTTGACGCTGGAGATTCGATTTCCGGCAACGTAGAGGGTGCAGGCTCCGGTACCAAGGTTGACGTTATCGTCGACGGCAAGGTTGTGGAGACCATAACCGTTGATGGCAATGGCAACTTCAAGTTCACCGCACCGGATAAGGCTGGCGCTTACGCCTTCACTTTGCAGGCACGCAATGGGTTCGACAAGTCGGCAACCACCAAGGGCAGCGTAGTAGTTGTTGTAGCTCCGACTCCAACCCCAACCCCAACGCCTACCCCGACTCCAACCCCAACGCCTACCCCGACTCCAACCCCAACTCCTACTGAGGAGCCTTCCGAGACCCCTACCGAGGAGCCTTCCGAGACTCCTACTGAGGAGCCTTCCGAGACCCCTACCGAGGAGCCTTCGGAGACTCCTACTGAGGAGCCTTCGGAGACTCCTACTGAGGAGCCTTCCGAGACTCCAACTGAGGAGCCTTCCGAGACTCCAACTGAGGAGCCTTCGGAGACTCCAACTGAGGAACCATCGGAAACTCCAACTGAGGAGCCGAGCGAAGCTCCACAGGATGAGACCTCCGATGAGCCAACCAACTCGGCTACTCCAAAGGAAACTCCTAAGAACGACGATCCTTTGGCAGACACCGGTTCGGCTAGCGCTCCTTTGATCGCTGCAGGTGGCGCACTGGCTCTGGTCGGCGCAATGTTCCTGCTGTTCCGTCGCGGCAACCGTCGTCACGGCTAAGCAACATACGGTCCAGCAATGAACCGCTAAGAGGTTCTAGCAACCGCTAAAAATGTCCCGCTACTTCATCATTGGTAGCGGGACATTTTTAGTAGGCACACATGTGCTTCACCGAATGCTTTACGAAAGGCGCGTTAGCCTGAATTCTAGGTAGGCTGTGGCAACGCAAAAAATACTGAGGTGGAAATAATGAATTTCAACGCCAAAACATCCCGCACCCCATTAGCTCTGGCGTCGACGGCGCTCATGGCCAGCCTGCTGCTGTCGGGCTGTGGCCAAGAAGCGGACCCGGGCACCAAAGAGTCAGCAAGCACGCACTCAGCCCACCCTTCCGAAGAATCGAGCGAGAACACCGTGGACCAAACTGCACTATTGGACACCAACGAGAAGCTCTCGAAGGAATTGGGCGAGGACTATGTGCAGGGCTGGATCAAGGACGGCAAGCTGCACGTGTCTACCACCAATGAATCGAAGACCAGCATCATTGAAGATGCCGGAGCGATCGGCCACGTAGTGAAGTTCAGCAACAAAGAGCTACGTGCGGCCATCGGCAAGATCATGAGCTGGCAATCCAAGCAGGAGACCCCCATCAGTTCCTCGATCCACGCCTACTCGCTGAACCCGGAAACTGGCGGCCTCACGCTCTCAGTGGATAGCAACCAGATCGACGCGCTTCAAACACTGATCAAGACCGAGAAGCCGATCGGCGAGATTCCGGTGGACTTAGAACCTAGCGGCGGCATCGGCTCACCGGCGAGCAACTAACCACCACCAACCAACTACCACCATCCCGTCAGGGTGCGCACAGTGGCTGGTCCGAAAAATCGGGCCGGCCATTAGCGCGCCCAGCGGCGGGTAATTAGCCGGTCGCCAGGCGCATCCCAAGGATCCACACCACCCAATGACCGATTGAACAACTTGGGGCACGTAAGATGGGGGTGTTACGCGATAATGGAAGGTACAAATCGAACTGTGAGCGCCGCCCCAGCTGAAAATTCCCACGAATCGGGACCGCTATACAAAATATGGCGCTTTGTTCGCGAGATCGTCATCATCGTTGTCATCGCGTTGGTGCTCTCCTTCGCGATCAAGACCTTCTTCTTCCGCGCGTACTACATTCCTTCGGGATCCATGGAAAACACCTTGGAAATCAACGACCGAATCTTCGCCAACTTGATGGTTCCCGGTCCCTTTGAGCTGAACCGCGGCGACGTGGTCGTCTTCCGTGATGATCTGGGCTGGCTGCCGCCCCTAGAGCAATCGCCCACCGCCTTTGAAAACGTGCTCTCCTTTGTCGGAATCCTGCCCGCAGCCGACGAGCAGTACCTGGTCAAGCGCATCATCGGCATGCCGGGGGACACTGTCTCCTACTCGCAGAGCGACGGCAAATTGAAGATCAACGGCGAAGAAATCGACGAGCCATATGTGTACCAGGGCAACAAGCCCTCAGATATGGAATTCTCGGTCACCGTGCCACAAGGCAAGATCTGGGTCATGGGCGATCACCGTGCAGCCAGCGCCGATTCACGCTTCCACACCGACATCCAGGGCGGATTTGTGGACCTAAACTCCGTGCAGGGTCGCGCGTCGATCATTTCCTGGCCAGCCTCGCGATGGGGCACCGTGGATTCCCACGATGAGGTCTTCTCCAACGTTCCCGAGCCGGCAGCCAACTAACGTGCCAGCAGCTAAAATTTCGGCCAAAAACCAGCCCACCACCCTCGATCATGAACGTGCCTTAGCCGCGACGCAGCAGGTGCGCTTCATTGGCGCGGTGGATGAGGTGGGTCGTGGGGCCTTGGCCGGTCCCATCACCGTGGGCATGACCGTGATCGACATTCAGTCGGTCAGCGAGTTCCCACAACTACGCGACTCCAAACTTTTGCGTCCCGAAACCAGGGTTGATTTGGTGCCACAGGTTCGTCAATGGGCGGTGGCCTACGGTGTGGGGCACAGCTCGGCCCAAGAAATTGATGAGCTTGGTGTCACCGCAGCCCTGCGTCTTGCCGGCTCCCGCGCCGCGGCGCAGTGCTGTGTCGCACCCGAGGCGATCTTGCTTGATGGTAGTTACGACTGGTTGACCGCCCCGGAGCCGGACCTCTTTGACCTATTGGCCGATGATCGAGAACCGGTGGGTTTACATCTGCCGGTGCGAACCATCATCAAGGGCGATATGACCTGCCAAGCGATCGCCGGGGCTTCCATTCTGGCCAAGGTTGAACGAGATGCGATCATGGTCGACCTGGCCTCAAGCTACCCGAGCTTCGGCTGGGAAATTAATAAGGGCTACGCCACGGCTGCGCATCGTGCGGCGATCGTGGATCAGGGCCCGTGCGACTACCACCGCAAAAGCTGGAACTTGACTTCAGGGGTCAACACAGCCCAAGGTGAAGCCACAACAAAGAAAGCAAAGTGATGGCTGGCGACGACCTGGAAAATTACGAGTCCGATATGGAACTACAGCTGTACCGCGAGTACAAAACCGTGGTGGGGCTCTTTAATTATGTGGTTGAAACCGAACGGCGTTTTTACCTGGCCAATCAGGTTGACGTGAAAACGCTGAGCAATGCCGGCGAGGTCTACTTCGAGCTGAACCTCATCGACGCCTGGGTCTGGGACATCTATCGGCAGGGCCGCTTTGTTAAAGCCGTGAAGGTACTGACCTTTAAGGACGTCAACGTCGAGGAACTGAACCGCGACGAACTGCAGATCCCCAAAGAGGGCATCGACTCCTAACCACTCGCTGCGCTTTATTCCCCACCGCAGTAATCCACAACCGGCCACAACACCGCACCATGGCGTGCTGATCAAGCCCAGGATGTTCCTTACAGATAGTTTGAACATCCAGGAGCGATCATGCGCACTGCTGCACAGCGCTTGGGGGCGGCCGGGGAACAAGCCGCCGCCGAGTACCTAAGCCACAACGACTATGAGATTCTCGACCGCAACTGGCGATGCTCGGCCGGTGAGCTTGACGCGGTAGCCCGAGCCGGAAACGGGCAGATCGTGGCCATCGAGGTCAAAACTCGCTCCAGCCAGCGCTTCGGCACCGGCTTTGACGCGATCAACGCGCAAAAGTATCGCCGGCTGCACAAATTACTGATCCTCTGGGCCCAAGCGCACGCAATGTTCATCGCCCAACCGCGCATCGACATCGTTGAAGTCTATCCCTCGGGCGACCAATACCTCTTTGACCTGCACCAATCGGTGCAACCATGAGTACCGCCCGAACTACCGCGGTGGCCATCCACGGGGTCAACGTGTCGTTGATCGAGGTGGAGGCCGATCTTGGCAACGGCATCCCCGGGTTCATCATCCTCGGCCTGCCTGACGCCTCGCTCAACGAGGCACGCGAACGCATCAAGGCCGCAGCCCGCAATACCGGGATCCCTCTGGCTAACCGCAAACTCACGGTGAACCTCACCCCGGCCACCCTGCCCAAATATGGTTCCGGTTTTGACTTAGCGATCCTCACCGCTGCGTTGGCCGCGGATCAACAGCTAGTCACCAGCCCCAACACGCTCTACCTCGCCGAGCTGGGTCTGGATGGCACGTTGCGCCCGGTGCCCGGGGTGCTGCCGGCGGTACAACTGGCCAAAGAACATGGACTCGCCCGGGTGATTGTGGCTGAAGCCAACGCCCACGAAGCCAGGCTCGTTGCGGGCATGGAAATCTTTTCCGCCCACCACCTCGGCCAGGTTCTTGAATACTGTGGGGCACCGCGAGAACTACTGAGCACCTATCTGCACCATCCACGCGCGGATCAAGTAACTGCCGGAACACAGAACGCCATCACACCGGCGGCCAGTGAAGAGGCGGATCTGCAACTAGTCAACGGGCAGCACGAAGCCAGGCTGGCCTTAGAACTAGCGGCGGCCGGGGGACATCACCTGATCATGGTGGGGCCCGCCGGTGCCGGCAAAACGATGCTCGCCAAGTGCCTGCCAACCATCATGGCGCCCCTTGACGATCAGCAAGCCCTAGAGGCCACCGCCGTCCACTCGATCACGCACGGTGCGTTGAGCGAAATGACCCAACTGCAACGCACCCCGCCGTTTATCGCCCCGCACCACACCGCCTCGTTATCCGCGTTGATCGGCGGTGGAACCTCCCAATTGATTCCCGGCGCCATCTCTCGGGCGCATCAAGGTGTGCTGTTTCTCGACGAAGCCGCCCAGTTTAATTCTGGTGTGCTCGACGCGTTGCGCCAACCCATCGAGGAGGGCTATATCAACCTTGCGCGCGCTAAAGGGCACCAACGACTGCCTGCCCGCTTCCAGCTGTTGCTCGCTTCCAACCCGTGCCCCTGTGGACGCAACTTTGGCACCGGCACCGGTTGTACCTGCACTCCGATGGCTCGTCGCCGATACTTCGCCCGTCTTTCCGGGCCGATCCTTGACCGCGTAGACCTACAAGTGCGGGTTAACCCGGTGCCCCAAGCTCAGCTACTGCAAAACGCCCCGAACGAGTCCAGTGAAAAAGTGCGCGATCGAGTGCTGGCCACCCGCGAGCGTAGCCAAGGCAGGCTGAAAACCTTTGGCGTGAGTTGCAACGCGCAAATCCCCACTCGGGTACTGCGCCAAGAATTGCGCTACCCGGCGAAAACCCAAGTGGCCCTCGAACAGCTGGCCACCCGGCGTGGTCTATCGGCCCGCGGCATCCATCGCCTACTGCGCGTGGCGTGGACGGTTGCCGATCAGCAACAGCATGACGCACCCACCCAAGACGACTTAGCCATTGCCGCGCATCTGCGCCAAAGCCTAGAAAACAGTTAGGAACCACCCGATGCAACGCAACCAGAACGTCGAACTTCTCACCACCAATACCAGCGCGCAGCGGCTGGTCATCGCCCACCTCAACCAGCTCATCGAACCCAACGACTTCACCGCCACCGCATTACTGGAGCTAATGTCGCCGTCCGAACTACTCACGCTGATTCAGCGTCAGGACTTTGTGCCGCAGGGACTCAAAGCTCAGGTAGATCAGATCCTCGGGTTTAAACCTTCCTCGAATATGGCCCAAGATCTCAAAGTTGCCCTGACTCGTTGGCGCAAGCGACTTTCCCTGAGTAACCCGCAGGCGGTCCTAGACACGGCGGCGCGCCATGGCGGCGGACTCCTACTGAACACCGATCCCGGCTGGCCTAGCCAGGTTGATGAGCTGAACCTCGGTAGACCACTGTGCCTGTGGTGGCGAGCGAACAATCCCGAGTTGCTGAGCGGCCAACAGCTGTCGCGCAACGTCGCAATTGTCGGCTCACGCGATGCCAGTGACTATGGCGACCAGGTGACTTTTGATCTGGGGCGCACCCTTGCGTTGCGTGGCTACACCGTGGTTTCGGGCGGTGCCTATGGCATCGATGCCAGCGCTCATCGCGCCGCCCTGAGTGTGGATCAATGGGAGCACCCCAACCCCGCGACCATTTCGGTGATGGCAGGAGGGATCGACCGGCTCTATCCCTCGGGAAACAGCAACCTACTCAACCAGGTGATCGCTCGTGGAGTCCTGCTTTCAGAGGTGCCTCCGGGAACCACCTCGGCTCGATTCAGGTTCCTGAACCGTAACCGTTTGATCGCGGCACTGAGTCGACTCGTGATTGTCACCGAAGCCAGGCATCGCTCCGGAGCACTGAACACGGCAAGCCATGCGGTAGAGCTCAGTCGCGATGTGGCAGCCGTCCCCGGTAGCGTTTTTGCACCAAATTCGGCTGGCTGCCATCGGCTGATTTCTGAAGGCAGCGCCCTGTTGCTCACTAGTCCGCAGGATGCCCTGCGGCTTGTTGGTGCGGAAAGTGTCGCACAACCGGTGCAGGAGCAGTTGAGCATTGAACGTCCCACGGATCGGCTGGGTAGGGATGAAGGCATGGTTTACGACTGCATGTCCTTCGCCCGCGGCCTTGTCATCGACGAGATCTCGGCTCGAAGCGGGGTCCCGCTGATTCAAACCTTGCAAGCGGTGGGCCAGCTTGAAGCACTGGGCATGGCGAGCACCGATGGTAGGACGTGGAAGTTGGTTCGTCCGGCCGCCTGAGCAGACTCAGGTAAGCTCGGTGGTGATGAAGCATGATCCTTCCACCACCGCACCAACGGGCCTGTCTGCGAAATTTGCCGAGCCTGTGGCCGATTATTTGGAATATCTGCAACACGAACGAGGACGCAGCGAGAATACCCTGCGCGCCTACGACGTTGACCTGCGAAACTTGGGGCAGTTCCTCAAGGACCGCGCGCAAGATCCGGGCCTGAAACAGATTTCGGTTGAGATGCTGCGCGATTGGCTCGCGTTGCTCCACGAGTCGCAGATTTCGCGCACCACTTTGGCACGGCGTATCTCCGCGGTGAAAAACTTCTTCGCTTGGGCGCTCAAACATGACCTAGTTGATACCGACCCGGCGCTGCGTTTGGCCGCTCCGAAAAAGGAACGTCGCTTACCGCATGTGCTTCAGCCAAGCCAGATCGATCGACTGTTGTCTTCCGAGCCTTCCGATCCCTCCGCGACCGCCGCGCAGGCTGAACCACCATCCGGTGATTCCGAAACAAGTGCCGAGGCGAAGCCTGATGATGCCAAAGCGAGGGCGGTCAAATCCCGGGACAAGGTGATTGCTGAATTGCTCTACGCCTCAGGGCTACGCATTAGTGAGCTTGTTGCGTTGGATGTTGCCGACATTGATTTTGAACGTCGAACCCTGAAGGTTCTCGGTAAGGGTAACAAGGAGCGGATGGTTCCTTTTGGCAAGCCAGCAGAGCGGGTCATCATTGACTGGATCAGGTCTCACCGTCGGGTTTTAGCCGTCGAACAGGCCGAGGATGCGCTCCTGGTGGGAGTCCGTGGGGCCCGGCTCAACGTGCGGCAAGCTCGTGAAGTGATAGCTACCGCCCTTCGGTCGTTGGGGGACACCTCGGCTAGTGGGCCGCACGCCCTGCGACATACTGTGGCCACACATCTATTGGACGGCGGTGCTGATTTGCGCGCAGTTCAGGAGTTCCTTGGTCACGCATCCTTGGCCACCACCCAGCTCTATACCCATGTTTCGGTGGAACGATTGCGGCAAAGTTACCGCCAAGCACACCCTCGGGCATGATTATTTGCTAGTTATCTGGGAAAAGTGACGTACCGGGTGGCGAAAAGTGCCCTTCATCGGGCAAAATAGAAGTATCGGCGGCAAAAGCACGTGTTCGATGTTGACGTAGGGGAAGACGATCAACACCGCAACGGAGGATGGCATGTCTGCACCGATGACCAGAGGCGTGATTTTTGTACATTCCGCCCCTGCAGCGCTGTGCCCACATCTGGAATGGGCAATTGGGTCTGTGCTTGGGACGCCAGTCAAGATGGACTGGACGGAACAGCAGGTAGCACCCGGTTTTTGTCGCGCCGAAATCCAGTGGGTAGGCCCTCAAGGTACCGGCGCTCTGCTCACCAGCGAAATGCATGGTTGGCAGCACCTACGCTTTGAAATCACCGAAGACCCGAGCCCCGGCGCCGATGGCAGCCGTTGGTCAGTCACCCCGGATCTGGGAATCTTCCATGCCACTATCGATGTTGCAGGCAACATCATGGTCAGCGAAGAGCGCATCCGTTGGGCCTATGAAAAGGGCGAAGGCAATCCTTCGATCTTCTACCAAGAGATGTCCGTGGCCCTAGGCGAAGCCTGGGACGAAGAACTCGAACCATTCCGCCATGCTGGGGACGAAGCTCCAGTTCGATGGCTTAACCAGGTGGTATAACAACTGGTTAATTAGTCTCTGGGTGAGTTTTCGACTGCATCCAGTTGAGCCCGGGTGGTGCGGGGTTGTTACCAAAAGAAGTAGGACCCAATACTAAATTGGGTCCTACTTCTGGCTTTTGCGCTAAATTTGCTCGCGCTAACCCCCGCAGCTCCTACCGAACAACATCAAATACGTTTTTCTGGACCCCGTTGGGGTAAGCCTGCGAGTCAACCAGCTTCAGCTTCTGTGCGTCCAAAGATTCCTGGCTAAAGAGCCGCTTGCCTTCGCCCAAGAGCACCGGGAACACCAAAAGGTTGTACCGGTCGATCAGGTGATGCTCCTGAAGTGAACGGACCAGCGTGGCCGAACCGTGAATGCTAATCGGCCCGCCCTCACCGGCACGCAAACGTGCAACATCAGCCACCGATCGCAAGATGGTGGTCTCACCCCAGTTCTGTATAAGATCCTTGTCATCAAGCGTGGTGGAAAGTACGTACTTGGGCATAGCGTTGTACAGCGGAAATTGGTCGTCCATGCTCGGCCACACCGGAGCAAATGCCTGGTAGCTGACTCGACCGAGCAGCATGGCGGTTGCCTCGCCCTGTTCGGTACCCTTGAGCTCGTAGGCGGCCGGATCGAACGCAACACTATTCATGCTCCAGCCCGTATTGCGGTAGTCAGCTTCACCGCCAGGGGCTTCAACAACACCGTCGAGGGAAATGAATGAAGTGGCGATCAGCTGACGCATAACGGTTGCTCCTTGGCTGGTAGTCAGTGTCGCGACGCGCAAAATGACCTGCAGGTTAGTTGCGCGGTCGCGAACGAAGAGAAATCAGGGTTAGACAAAGGTTAGCACCTGAAATATCGGGGTGAGCCGGGACAAGAGAGCAAAAAATGGGCTGGCTCCGGAAATAAATTCCTGGAGCCAGCCCAAATGTGTTTAGCCGGAGAGAACTACTAGACGCTACGGATTGCTACAACGGCGTTGTGGCCACCGAACCCGAAGGAGTTGTTCAGTGCGACGATGGTGCCCTCGGCCCGAAGAGCCTGAGGAGCGCCGGTCACAACCTTCAGCGGGATCGCTGGATCCTGGTTGTCCAAGTTGATCGTCACCGGGGTGGTGCGGTGGTACACGGCCAGTGCGCAGAGCACGGACTCCACTGCACCGGAAGCACCGAGCAGGTGACCCATCTGGGACTTGGTTGCCGAAACCCAAACGTTTTCGAGCTGATCGCCCAATGCATTCTTCAAGGCGGTGTACTCAGGAGCGTCGCCCACCGGAGTGGAGGTGGCGTGTGCGTTTACGTGCACCACGTCCTCTGGCTGAATGCGGCCGTCGTACATCGCTGCCTTCAGCGCACGAGTTGCACCGGAACCCTCTGGATCCGGTGCGGTGATGTGGTGCGCGTCCGAGGTGACCGAGGAACCTGCAAGCTCGGCGTAGATGCGTGCGCCACGAGCCAGGGCGTGCTCTTCGGATTCGAGCACCAGGGCGCCGGCACCTTCACCCATCACAAAGCCGTCACGGTCCACGTCGTACGGACGCGAAGCCTTGGTTGGATCATCGTTGCGGCGCGAGAGAGCGTGCATGGAGGCAAAAGCAGCCATTGGCATTGGGTGGATGGCAGCTTCAGCGCCACCAACCATTACAACATCAGCCTTGCCCGAGCGGATCAGTTCCAGGCCAACGTGCATAGCCTCGGTACCCGAAGCGCAAGCCGACACGGGGGTGTGAGCTCCACCAGCGGCGCCCAGATCCAGCGAGACCGCTGCGGCTGGGCCGTTAGGCATCAGCATTGGTACGGTCATCGGCAGCACACGACGTGGGCCCTTTTCGCGCAGGGTGTCCCAAGCGTTGAGCAAGGTCCAGACGCCGCCGATGCCGGTAGCAAATGCCACGGCCAGCTTGTTCTGATCGATCTCTTCCTTGTTCAGGCCAGAGTCGGCCCATGCTTCACGCGAGGCGATGACAGCGAACTGGGTCGAAGGGTCCATGCGCTTGGTTTCGGGGCGGCTGAGGACCTCGGCTGGCTGTACGGAAGCACGCGCTGCGAAGGTGACCGGCAGGTCGTATTCCTTCACCCAATCATCCTCTAGGGTTGCGGCGCCGGAGACGCCCTTCAAAGCATTCTCCCAGAGGGTGGGGACGTCCCCGCCGATTGGGGTGGTGGCTCCGAGACCGGTGATCACTACTTTGCGCGCCATCATCAAACTCTCTACTGTGCGATTAAGAAATTTAGGGGGCCGGCTTTACGTACCGGCCGATGTGCACGGCGTACCCATGCAACGGTGGTGGCGATAAACGCCGAAGGCTTAGGCCTGTGCGCCGGCGATGAAGCTAACTGCGTCGCCTACGGTCTTCAGGTTCTTAACTTCTTCGTCCGGAATCTTAACGTCGAACTTCTCTTCGGCCTCTACGACGATGGTCATCATCGAGATCGAGTCGATGTCCAGGTCCTCGGTGAAGGACTTGTCCAGCTGCACGTCTGCTTCGTCCAGGCCGGTCTCGGAGTTGACGATTTCGGCGAGGCCCGCCAGGATTTCTTCGTTGCTAGCCATGGATGGCTCCTTTTCTTCAGTGACCGGAGGGCTCCGGTGTTCGTAGTGGCCGATCCGCTCCTGTTACCAGGATGCTTCACGAGCCGGTTTGCTAAAACCGTGGTGCATCAAATGCTCCGCAGTTTCATCGCTTTAAAGCTTAGGTCAGAGATGAGCCTGCCTGCCGCATCATTGCGGGTAAGGCGCACAAATCTTTGAGTTCGCGTAGCTAGTTGCTGGTGTGCTCGGCGATGAAGGCTTGGGCGGCCTCTAGATCAGCCGGGGTCTTCACCGCGAGAGTCTTTACACCCTTCAGGCCACGGCGGGCCAAGCCCACCAAGGTACCTGCAGGGGCTAATTCCAGCACACCGGTCACGCCAGCTGCTGCCAGGGTCTCCATGCACAAATCCCAACGAACCGGGCGCGAAACCTGGGCGACCAAAGAATCCAAGTTGGCCGATCCATCGGCGACCGGCTGCCCGTCGAAGTTGGAGAGCAACGTGGAGGCTGGATCCTTTGGGGTGATGGTCCCGGCCAGTTCTGCCAAGGTGCCTACCGCTGGTTGCATGTGCGCGGTGTGGAATGCGCCGGCAACCTTGAGTGGGATCACGCGAGCCTTGGCTGGTGGGTTTTCGCCCAGCGCTGCCAGCTGCTCTAGCGTGCCAGCGGCCACGATCTGTCCGCCACCATTGGCATTAGCCGGGGTGAGCCCAAAGCTCTCCAGTGCGGCCAGGACCTCGTCTGGATCTCCGCCAAGCACGGCGGCCATGCCGGTCGGGGTAGCCGCAGCAGCCTGCGCCATGGCGTTGGCGCGAACCTTCACAAAGTTCATCGCGTCGGCCTCATCAAGCGCACCGGCCAGAGCCGAAGCGGTGATCTCGCCAACCGAGTGACCGGCAACAATCACGCCCGCTGGCAGGCTGTCGCCAAACAGTGCACGAGCGGTCACCAAGCCGGCGGCCACAATCAGCGGCTGCGCGACGGCGGTGTCCTTGATGGTCTCTTCGTCGGAGACGGTGCCGTGGGCGGTGAGGTCGCGCTCGGTGATCTGACTCAGGGTAGCCAAGTGATCGGCTACACCTTCAACTTCGAGCCATTCGGCGAGGAAACCTGGGGTCTGGGAGCCCTGTCCGGGGCAAACGATTGCTAACACTCTTACAGCTTTCCAAATTTTAGGAGCTTTTGGCGCTTCATTTGCACACCAAGCTCATGGGAAGTGTTTGTAGGAACTCTACAAAAGCTTATCTTATGGTCGAGCAAAGTTCCCAAGTAATGCGCCATACGCGCAGAAACTAGTGTTCTGCGTCTCGTAGGTTCTTTGGGTGAAGCCTACAAGTTGACGCCTACAAGTTAACTTCGTGAAGTCGGCCGTAGAGCAGGGCCGATTGCAGCACAAAGGCATCGCGAGGGACCAATGGGTCCCAGCCGGTGACTTCGGTGACACGCTTGAGCCGGTAGCGCACCGTATTGGCGTGTACAAAAAGTTCGCGAGCGGTGCCTTCCAAGGAGTGGCCCAGGGCCAGATAGCTGGAGAGCGTTTCGAGCAACCCATTGGAGGCCTGCTGCAAGGGCTGGTAGACCTGTTCGATCAGCGCGGTGCGGGCCAGCTCGTCGCCATTGGCTGCGCGTTCTGGCCACAAATCGTCGGTGCTCACCGGGTTGGGTGCCTGCGGCCAGGCGCGGGCTGCGGCATATCCGGCCACCGCGGCCACCGCGGCATGGTGCATCTCTTTGACTGCCGGGGCCAAGGGGGAGTAGACCAGTGGGCCGTGGCCAAAAAAGCGGGTGAAGCGGGAGAGATCGACGTCCTCAAAATTGGTGTCGGAGAGCATTAATACCGAGCGATCCCCGAGCACCCCGATTAATGAGTCCCGGGAGTAGCGGGTGGCCACCCGGCGCAGGGTGGCGACGAAAGTTGCTGAGTTGGAGGACGGGGTGGTGCCCACCAAAATGCGAATGTTTTTTTGTGACTTCCAGCCGATGGCGGCAATGCGCGAGGCTAGCGAGTCATGGGGTTCACCGTGCAGCACCGCGTCAACCACGTGCGCTTCCAGCCGGGAGTCCCAGGCGCCACGGGTTTCGGCTGCCCGCGCGTAAACTTCCGCAGCGGCAAAGGCGACCTCTCGCGAGTAGCGCAGCACCGCTTCACGCAGCGCCCCTTGTTCGGCCTCGGTGGCAATATCTGGAACCTGGGATTCGACCACGTCCACGATGGTGCGCAGTAGACCCAGTGCTTTTTGCAGCGAGATCGAACGGGTCAGTTCAGTGGGGGCGGCACCAAAAACGTCGGTGACCACCCAGGCCGGCGAGGACGTGGGATCCTCATACCAGGAGACAAAGGTGGAGATTCCTTTTTGGGCGATCAGCCCCAGCGCGGCGCGTTCGTTGGGCTCCAGCGAGCGATACCACGGTAGCTGCTGATCCAGATATTTCAGCGCCGTGGTGGACAGAACCCCGATGTGGCTTTGGAGCCGTTTCAGCGTTTGGGCGCTGGGAGGCTGCTGGTGGCTGCTTCGGTTTTTCGACGCGGCGGCATCGAGTTCGGGACTCATACTTTAAGCTTAGTGACTTTTGTACAGGGATGTGAATGTGGCGGCGGATTTTTGGCTGAGGTGCTTAACCCCGGGATGTTAAAGCGGCCAGCCCCGCTACGAAGAAAATCGTAGCGGGGCTGGGAGAAACCCGGGCACTAGGTGCCACAAGTGCGAGACTTACGCGTCGCCACCTGCATTGCCGGACTTGCCGGCATTTGGGTTGTTCAGATCGTACTTGGCGTGCGCCTTCACTGCGGTGTCCGCAGGGATTTCGCCACGCTCAACCAGCGACTGCAAGGTCTGGACGACCAGCGAGTGAGCGTCGATCTTGAAGAAGCGACGAGCTGCTGCACGGGTGTCTGAGAAACCGAATCCGTCGGCGCCTAAGGTGTGGAATTCACCTGGGACGTACGGGCGGATCTGCTCAGGCACTGCGCGCATGTAGTCGGTGGTCGCGATGACTGGGCCCGGGGTGGACTCCAGCTTGCTGGTCACGTACGGGGTACGGCGAGCCTTGGAAGGATCGATGAGTACCTCGGCGTCGGCGTTCATGCCGTCGCGAGCCAGCTCGTTCCACGAGGTGACCGACCAAACATCGGCAGATACACCCCACTCGTCGGCCAGGATCTGCTGAGCTTCCAGGGCCCAAGGCACGGCCACGCCGGAGGCCAGCAGCTGTGCGCGTGGGCCGTCGGTGGTAGCTTCCTTGAGCAAGTGGATACCCTTGATGATGCCCTCGGTGTCAACGTTTTCCGGCTCAGCTGGCTGGCTGATTGGCTCGTTGTACACGGTCAGGTAGTACATCACGTTTGGATCGGCGTGGTTGCCGCCGTACATACGATCCAGGCCGGAGCGCATGATGTGCCCGATCTCGTAACCGTAGGCAGGATCGTAGGTGATCACTGCCGGGTTGGTCGAGGCCAGGATTGGCGAGTGGCCATCGGCGTGCTGCAGGCCTTCACCGGTCAGGGTGGTGCGGCCGGCGGTAGCGCCGATGATGAAACCACGGGTCATCTGGTCGCCGGCAGCCCAGAACTGGTCACCGGTGCGCTGGAAGCCGAACATCGAGTAGAACACGTAGATCGGGATCAGCGGTTCGTCGTGGGTCGAGTAGCTGGTACCGGCAGCGGTGAATGCTGCGACGGCGCCGGCCTCGTTGATGCCCGGGTGGATCAGCTGGCCCTGAGGGGACTCCTTGTAGGCCAAGACGAGGTCGCGGTCTACGGATAGGTAGTTCTGACCTGCTGGGTTGTAGATCTTTGCGGTCGGGAAGAACGAGTCCATACCGAAGGTGCGCGATTCGTCGGGGACGATCGGCACAATGCGGTGACCAAATTCCTTGTCGCGCATCAGGTCCTTGAGCAAACGAACAAAGGCCATGGTGGTGGCTGCCTGCTGCTTGCCCGAGCCACGCTTGGCGATGGCGTAAGCCTTGTCGCCTGGCAGTGGAAGCTTAACCGAGGTCTCCTTGCGGCGGCTTGGTACCGCACCGCCCAGAGCCGAACGACGCTCCATCAGGTACTTGTACTCATCCGAGTCCTCGGATGGGCGGTAGTACGGTGGCGAGTACAGGTCGGCTTCGAGCTGCTCGTCGGTGATTGGGATGCGCAGGTGATCGCGGAAGCCCTTGAGGTCTTCCATGGTCAGCTTCTTCATCTGGTGGGTCGCGTTGCGAGCCTCGAAGTGCGAACCCAGACCGTAGCCCTTGACCGTCTTGGCCAGGATCACAGTTGGCTTGCCCTTGAACTCTACGGCTGCCTTATAGGCGGCGTAGACCTTGTGGTAGTCGTGGCCACCGCGCTTGAGGTTCCAGATCTCATCGTCACTCATGTCGGCAACCAATTCCTTGGTTTCCGGACGCTGACCGAAGAAGTGCTCACGCACGAAGGCGCCGGACTCAGCCTTGTAGGTCTGGTAGTCGCCATCTGGGGTCTGGTTCATGATGTCGACCAAGGCGTTGGACTTGTCGGCTTCGAGCAGTGCATCCCACTCGCGGCCCCAAGTTACCTTGATGACGTTCCAGCCGGCACCGCGGAAGAAGGCTTCAAGTTCCTGCATGATCTTGCCGTTACCGCGAACCGGGCCGTCAAGGCGTTGCAAGTTGCAGTTAATGACGAAGTTCAGGTTGTCCAACTTTTCGTTGGCTGCAAGCTGAAGGAAACCGCGGGATTCTGGCTCGTCCATTTCGCCGTCGCCAAGGAAGGCCCAGACCTGCTGGTCTGAGGTGTCCTTGATGCCACGGTTCTGCAGGTAGCGGTTCAGCTGTGCCTGGTAGATCGCGTTAGCTGGGCCAATACCCATGGACACGGTCGGGAATTCCCAGAAGTCTGGAAGCGAGCGTGGGTGTGGGTAGGAAGGTAGCGCGTGGCCTTCCTTGGAGTGTTCCTGACGGAAGCCGTCCATGTCTTCTTCGGACAAGCGGCCTTCGACGAAGGCGCGAGCGTACATACCAGGGGAAGCGTGGCCCTGGAAGAAGACCTGATCGCCGCCACCTGGGTGGTTCTTGCCGCGGAAGAAGTGGTTGAAGCCCACTTCGTACAGGGTGGCTGCACCAGCGTAGGTGGAGATGTGTCCGCCAACGCCGATTGCTGGGTTCTGAGCGCGGTGCACCATGATGGCGGCATTCCAACGCATAAAGGCGCGGTAGCGGCGTTCGATGGCTTCGTCGCCCGGGAATTCTGGTTCCTGATCTACAGGAATAGTGTTCACGTAGTCGGTGGTGGTCACATGGGGCACGCCCACGGACTTGGCACCTGCACGCTGCAGCAGCGAGCGGATAATGAACTGAGCACGCTCGGTGCCCTGGGACTCTACGAGAGAGTCAAATGAGTCCATCCATTCCTGAGTTTCCTCAGGATCCTGATCTGAAAGCTGGTAAGTCAACCCGCTACGGATCTGGGAGATGTGTTCCTCTACAGCCACGGAAGCTCCTTGATTGAATTGCGGCTCCGCTACGTTGCAGTTTTGCACTGCGATGCAACGGTATTGGGACAACGGGTGCAGTAACACTGGAGTGATGTGCACTGTCGGTTCATATGCAACTCTAGTGTCAATTGCCGGTGCGTGGGGTCATGATTACGAGCGAAAATCCGCTTAAGTATGACTTTTAAAGTGACTTGAGCAATATCGTATAGGTGCTATTGCTCCAATGACCCTGTCGGTATGATGTGGACCACCGGATCGTGGGTTATATTTGTTCGGCGTGTTATTGCCTTAGCGCTTGAATGGAACGAGAAAACCGTGTTTCGTTGGTAGTAACGCTTTGCACCAGCAGGAGGAATGAAGTGAGCGACGCCGTATCGGCAAACTTGGAGTCCGCTAAAAAGATGGGCTTCGTAAATGACAACCTTATTCAGGAACTGGGTTACGACGATGACGTAGATTACGATCTGCGTGACTCGATCGAGGAACTGATTGGTTCAGAACTGCTCACCGAAGAGGATCATGACGTTGTCGACGCAGTTATCTTCTGGTGGCGCGATGGCGACGGAGATCTAGTTGACGCATTGATGGACGCGCTCAACTGCTTGGACGAAACCGGCATCGTTTGGTTACTGACACCTAAGCAGGGCCGCGACGGACATGTGTCCCCAGCACTAATTCAGCAGGAGGCGCCTAGCGCTGGCCTGCATGTGACTACCAGTGAAGGTGTTTCGGAGGACTGGTCTGCAGTTCGCCTCGCCCCACGTAAGAAGAACTAATGATTCAAACAGGTTCGCGCCTGTTCGATTTCTCGCTATCAAATCAATATGGTGAGACGATTACCAGCACCGATCTGTCAAAGGGTCGTGTGCTGGTTGTCTTTTATCCTTGGGCATTTTCGCGAGTTTGCGGTTCAGAGCTGGCGGCATTTCAAGAAGAACAGCAATACTTCACCGATCACCAGGTGCGGGTGGTTGGCATTTCGGTCGACCATAAATTCACGCTGCGCAACTACGCTGAATCCCTTGGGATCCAGTTTGATCTCCTTGCTGACTTTTGGCCTCATGGTCAGGTGGCATTGAAGGCTGGCGCCTTCGACGAAAATGTTGGCGTTGCCACTAGGGTCTCACTGTGGGTAGTTGACGGGATTGTGCAAGAAGTTTTCAGCAGTTCGATGACTGCACCTCGAAGTATGGACGACTACAAATCCGCTATTGAGGCCCGGTAACTCACGGGAAATGGCATAGTGTGTGCCAGTTCACAAGAAATACCGGTCTCTCGATTTGCGAGAACCAAAATATCTATGTAAAGTTATTCCTCGTTGGCTTGCAAAAGCGAACATGGTTAGGGCCTTTAGCTCAGCTGGTAGAGCGTCACGTTTACACCGTGAATGTCATCGGTTCGATCCCGGTAGGGCCCACCAAATAAAAATCCTCGATCCACATGGATCGAGGATTTTTTGTTTCCACGCAGATTGTTCAGCTAGTGGCTACTGCTTGCTCAGGCGCATCGTAGTTGTTGTGCCCATGATCCCGGCCTCATAGGAAATCTCGCCGTTGATAAACGTAAACTTCTTGCTGTCGTCGCCCGAGGCCATAATTGCGCTATCCGTCGCCTTTTGATCACGCTGAGAAGTCCAGGTAAATGATTCGGCGCCAGCCTTCGGAGCCTTAAACGTGCCAACCCAGTAAATTGACTTTGTGTCTCCGTTGTTCGTCACCCAGTCAATGCTGATGACGTCCCCTTTGATGGTGGCCAGTTGGTAGGCGTCTTCGTCCATGGAATTTTTCTGTTTCCACTTTCCGCTTAGGTCTACAGGCTCTGCCTGCTGACCTTGCTGCGCGGTGCTGGATGTAGTTGTTGCACTTGTTGCACTTGGTGTGGAGGCCGGCGCCTGGCCGCCACAAGCGGACAGTGCAAAACATAGGGCGAGAGAGGCAACTGCCAGTGATCTTTTCATAGGGAAAGTATCGCAAAAGGTGCCGACAGTTTAGGGGTCGCCGTTAGTAGCCAAGGCAGCTTCCGGAGAGTGACGCTCGGCACTCTTTGCGAAAAATACCGTTCTCAATTTGCCAAGTCAGTTCGGCATGTACTAAATTATTTCTTGTTGCAGAGAATGAATGAAGCAAAGAAATTTGCTTGGTCCTTCACTGTAGGAGGGCCTTTAGCTCAGCTGGTAGAGCGTCACGTTTACACCGTGAATGTCATCGGTTCGATCCCGGTAGGGCCCACCAACGAAAACCCGTTGTTTTTGATCGTCAAGATCGAAAACAACGGGTTTTTTCGTATGCCGTGACTGGTGCTCACTCGTGGCAAACTGGAGGCATGAGTGCCCCGGAAGAAAATCTTTGGCTTGCGACCCGTCGCGCCAATCCAGATCACGCAAAAAACTATGCGCAGCGCTGGCGAAACTTAGTGGCCGAAGGAAAAGACATTTTTGGCGAAGCCCGCGCCGTTGATGCGTTGGCACAACGCGGCAGTCGAATTCTTGATGCTGGGTGTGGAACCGGTCGGATCGCCGGTTGGCTCGCCGAACAAGGGCATAACGTCGTTGGTGTGGACCTTGACCCCGATCTGATCGAGGTAGCCCGTCAGGACTATCCCAACGCCGCGTGGTTTCTGGGTAATCTGGCGAGTTTTAGTCCCCAAGACATTACCTCAGGTCCGGTTGATTTTGATGTCATCGTTTGTGCAGGAAACGTTCTGACGTTCCTGTCCGAAGCCGAACGCTTGCCCGCCTTAAAACGCCTGGGTCAATTTCTTGCTCCCGACGGTCGCTTGATTGTGGGATTCGGAGCCAACAGGGGGTACGACTTTGAGCAATTTGAAGCTGACGCACAGCGGGCTGATCTTCTGATTCAGCAACGCTACTCAACGTGGAACTTTCACGCGCCGGCCGATGATTTCCTCGTGGCTGTACTTGGCGCAAAGTAACGCTAGGTTGGCGAGCCTGAGATCTTGCTAGACCGGGGATTGACTGCGCTTAGGCCTTGACCTTCAGGCGCCACAAGGTGGTGATCTCCTTCGAACGAGCTGCGTGCAGGGGATCAGACTGATCATGGGCGCGGCCGTGTGTGGGACGTCCATCAATCTTCTCGACAACCCTCAGGCCAGCGTCGTCGATAGCGGCTAAGAGTAGTTCGCGGGTGCGCAGACCAAGCAGCTCGGCGAGGTCGGAGATGATGAGCCAGCCTTCACCGTCCTCGGTCAGGTGCTTAGGTAACCCGCGAAGGAACTGCAATAGCATCTTGCTGCCCGGATCGTAGATGGCAGCGTCGAGTGTGCTCGGAGCGCTGCCCGGTAACCACGGGGGATTGCAGATGATCAGCTCAGCCTGCCCGGCGGGGAACATGCTGGTTAATTCGGCGTGTGCGTCATCCTGCATACCCAAGCGGGCGAAGTTTTGATTGGCACAATCAACGGCTCGCTGATGGATATCCGTGGCCTTCACGGTCTTCACTCCCCGTGAGACCAACAGGGCAGCCAGCACTCCTGTCCCGGTGCCAATGTCGAAGGCGAGCTGCGCACCGTTAAGCGGAGCCTGGGCTACGAGCTGAACGTATTCTTGCCGGGTAGGCATAAAGGTGCCGTAGCGCGGATGGATGGTGGCCCCCAACGCGGGCACGTTGACACCGTTGAGGAACCATTGATGCGCGCTGAGCACCCCGGAGAGTTCTTGCAGGCTCACCACGGCTTGCGTGCCAGCAAAATCTTTGGCTTGTTCGTAGGCGAAGGTGATTGCTTCGGCTACCTGTGGGGAGCGCGCCAAACGTAGTTGTGCGGCATGCTCTGAATTCTCGAATGTCAGGGACACCAGGACCAAGGAGAGCATCCGGGAGCGGTGTGCACGAGCTTGACGGATGGCGTAGAACTTTTGACCAGCATCTTGTTCCTTCTTGGAGGACTTGCTGGTTTGGGTAGCGCTGAGCCGGCGGTCCATGGCCGAGATCAGTTGCTTGGCATTGTGATAGTCGCCCTGCCACAACATCGCGATTCCACGCGAAGCGTAACGCATCGCGGCGTCGGCGGTCAGTCGATCATCAACGAGGACTACCTTTTTGGGTGCCGGTCTATCGTTGGCCGAGAACCATGTGGCGCTGAAACTTTCCCCCTCGTGGTCCCACGAAATAGATGGTTCAAGAGCACTGGGTGCAGTACAGATGGCCGAACGCCCTGTCGTTTCGCGGTGCTCACCCGTTGGAGACCGCGCATGAGCCATGTGTTGCGTGGGCCGGTGTTAATAAGTCTACCGAGGATTGATCAGGGTGCGGTGCGCGAAGATCATACACTTCATTGGTGGATTCAGCAGGATTTGCGAGATCTTTCAGCTGGCCTCAAGTTGCTGACCAGCTGGCTACCGAAATTGGCATGTAACGTGGGTTTTGTTCGTTGTTCGATCGACTGTAAAAGGAGTACGACTTATGGGTTTAGGCGATAAGTTCAAGAACAAGGCTCAGGAAGCATCCGGCAAGGTCAAAGAATCTGTCGGCGATGCAACCAACAATGAGGATTTGCAGGCTGAAGGCGTGAAGGATCAGGCCGCAGCCAAGACGAAGCAGGCAGGTGAAGCTGTCAA
>Ga0308166_1000899_pt1 | contig 34922 bp, 37 predicted proteins | sample PhyCR2_2_FD_202137 | JGI IMG/M metagenome (GOLD analysis project Ga0308166, IMG submission 202137) | Phyllosphere microbial communities from UC Gill Tract Community Farm, Albany, California, United States - DLSLCC.R2 | ecosystem: Host-associated > Plants > Phyllosphere > Unclassified | place...
CAATGGTGCGCGTATCAGTGATGGCGCGACGGTTGAGCGTGAAGTCCCAATGAGCTTCGCCTATCAAAACGATCTGAAATTACAGCTCATGCAGGAAGATTTCACTGTGGCGCAGTCAATCAGCGATGTCATTAATCGTCGGTATGGCGCCGTTGCGACAGCGGAAAATGCACGCACCATTCTGTTGCGCGTACCGTCAGAGAGTGCGGCACGGGTACGTTTTCTGGCGGATATTCAAAACCTGCCGGTGAGAATTGATACCGGAGACGCCCGTGTGATTGTCAACTCACGCACCGGATCGGTGGTAATAAACCGGCACGTTACGCTTGAAGCATGCGCCGTAGCACAGGGCGATCTCTCGGTTGAGGTATCAAGGAACTTTGATGTAAATCAGCCTAATACGCCTTTTGCCGGTGGCCAAACGGTGGTCACACCCAATACCCAGATTTCGCTTCGTGAACAAGGCGGCGCGCTTCATCGGGTTAACACCAGCGCTGATCTGAACAACGTGATCCGCACACTCAATAGTCTGGGAGCAACGCCCAACGATTTGATGTCGATTTTGCAATCGATGAAAAGTGCGGGTTGCCTGCGTGCGCGTCTGGAGATCAACTGATGAACGGATTGCTGGATCAGGGAACCGCATTTGATTTGCGCTCTCTCGATAACCTGAAAACGGCGGTGGAAAGCCAGTCTTCTGAGAGTGTTCACGCCGTTGCCAAACAGATGGAAGGGTTGTTCGTCCAGATGATGCTGAAAAGCATGCGTGAGGCATCGTTCAAGGGGGGGCTACTGGATAGCCCTCAGTCAGACATGTTTACCTCTATGTATGACCAACAGATATCGCAGGATATCGCCAGCAAAGGAAAACTGGGATTTGCTGACCTGATCGTTTCACAGCTTACAGGGGAGCAAGTCAATACCGGTCAGCGTACCGGCGGCGCCCCCGTTGGACTATCGACAACGATGGCCCGAGCAAGAAACGCAATAATGCCAGCGATAGAATACACCGCTCATCGCTCAGATGCGCCAGCGCCGCGTGTCGCCTCAAGACACGGCCCACAGGGATTTATTTCCCGTATGCTGGCTCCCGCCATGGAAGCTGGACGGAAAAGCGGTATTAATCATCATCTTATTATTGCTCAGGCGGCGCTGGAGTCAGGATGGGGAGGACGCGAGATCCTCACGGAGGATGGCAAGCCGAGCCATAATTTATTTGGTATTAAAGCGACGTCCCAGTGGAAAGGGGAAACAACAGAAATTACCACCACTGAATATATCGATGGGGTAAAACAAAAAGTTAAAGGCGTGTTTAAAGTGTACCCGTCGTATTCTGCTGCGCTGGCGGATTATACCTCATTATTACGTGACAACCCGCGATATAAAGATGTTACCCGCGCTCCGTCGCCGGAAATAGCGGCAAAAGCGCTTCAGTCTGGCGGATATGCCACCGATCCGGGTTATGCAGCTAAGCTGATCTCTATTATTGAGCAGGTAAAAGATAGTGCCGGAAAGGCTATTAATGCATATAAAAACGACATTTCTGAATTATTTTAACCTCAGAAGGTTTAGTCGTTTTTATTTATGCCGATATAACTAGTATTGGATTAAACGACGTCGTCATAGAACAGGTGAATGATGAATCTTATGTATCTGGCCCAGAGTGGCCTGAGTTCCGCACAGGCGGGATTAAGTGTTATTGGCAATAATCTTAATAACGCATTGACACCTGGCTATAGTCGTCAAATGCTTCTGCTTGGTGAAGCCGGAGGGAAAACGACGAACATTGGTTTCTTCGGCTATGGTGTTCAGGTCGATGGCATCGAGCGTGCCTATAATGGCTTCGTTAATAATGAGGTTCGTGGCGCAACAACTGAGCTCTATTCTCTTAATGGTCACTATCAGCAGGTTAGCCAAATCGACAACATGTTCGGTGATACCACAAATAATGTCTCTATTGCCTTCGGCGGTATTTTTGAGTCGATGCAAAAGATGGGCAGCGATCCCTCGAGTACGGCATCCCGACAGGAAACTTACGCGCAGTTCAATTCCCTTAGCTACAAATTCCAGACCAACAGCAAGACGTTAAATGGTCTGGAAAAGAGTACCAATACGCAAATCAATCAGTCAGTTAATGATATAAATAACTGTGCTCAGCAGCTTGCTAATATCAATGCTCAGATTGAAAAAATTCATAGTCAAACGGGGAATACGCCATCAGACATGTTGGATCAGCGCGATCGCTTGTTGGACACAATGAGTGCGCAAATCGGCATTAAAGTCACAGAAAATCCCAAAACAGGGCGTGTTGATGTCACTCTGGCTAACGGTTTATCACTGGTTAACGGCGACAAAGCCTATGCATTAGAAACCCGTGCATCGGCTGCAAATCCAAACATTGAGGAAGTATATTATATCGATGCGTCCGGCAACGCGATGCAGTTGGATGAAAGCAAATTCACCAGCGGTAAACTCGGTGGGTTGTTTACATTCCGTAATGAGGATCTAGTCAAATCGCGTAATGAACTTGACCAGTTAGCATTACAAATGGCCAATGAGTTTAATACGGTCAACGCCAAGGGCTATGACGCAAACGGTCAGCAGGGCGGCGATATTTACAATATTCCTAATCCGACCCCTATAGCGAATCGTAATAACACCAGCGATGCGATGCTGGATGTGACGTATACCAATATCAGCGACGTTAATGCCATCGACTATACCATCGTCTTTAAAGGGCCGGACTGGGAGATAACTACCAGTGATGGTCGCCTCATTACGCCGGAAATTGGCGACGATGGTGAACTGTTATTTGATGGAATTTCTGTAAAACCGAATGGTGTACCGGAACCTGGCGATAGCTTTTTGCTGAATCCTGTTTCTGGCGCAGCAGCGGGAATTAACGTAGCAATCACTGATGGCAGCCAGATTGCGGCATCCAGTTCGCCAGATATTGATGATGAAAACAATAACGAGAATTTACGCGAACTGTTGGCCATCAAAGATAAAAAAATGATCGGCAATGCGACGTTTGCTGAAGCTTACGCCAGCATGGTGAGCTCTGTCGGTAATACCACTAGTAGCCTGAAAGGCGATCTAACAACATCAAGTAAAGTTCTCGATCAATGGCTATATGAAAAACAAGCAATATCCGGAGTGGATATGAACGAGGAATTTGTGAACTTAACGATGTTTACCCAGTATTACCAGGCAAATGCGCAGGTTTTACAAACGGCTATATCGATTTTCGATACCATTTTAAGCATTCGCTGATAATCAGGCTGTACCGGAAATAAGGAGATTTAGGGATGCGTTTAAGTACGACTTACATGTATCAGCGCAATATTGATAGCATGTCCAATGCATTTATTAACTACAGCGACGTCAATTTGCGTTTATCATCGGGGCAAATCTTACTTAAACCTTCGGATGATCCCGGCGCCGCATCGCAAGCCATTATTTATCAGAGTGCTTTATCGGATATGAACCAATATGATACTGCTAGAAAGTATGCGCAGAACTCATTGGGATATGAAGATAATATACTGAACTCGATTTCCAGTATTTTGACCAAGAATCTGTCTGAAAAAATCGTTCAGGCGGGAAACGACACTTACTCTGATGCCGATCGTGAAGCATTAGCCATTGAGTTGGAAGGTATTCGCGATCATCTTGTCGATTTAGGTAATAGTAAAGACAGTAATGGCCGTTATATTTTTGGTGGCTATAAAACGGGCTCTGAGCCATTCTTAAAAGATGGAACTTATGTTGGTGGCGATACGGTAATGACCCAAACAGTGGGTGACAGTACCAATATGCAGGTAGGCCATCTGGGTAGCGATATTTTTTTAAGCGGGACCGATGATGATCTTATTGTTGCTTTAAATAACGCTATTGATGCATTAAAACAACCGATTGAAAGCGCTGAAGACCGTGAGGCGTTAAGACAGGTTCTCGATAATACCAATCGCTCACTCAATAAGGGTATTGATAATCTTGGTAAGGTGCAGGCTACAGTCGGTACTAATTTACAACAATTAGAACAACTGGGTTTAAGTTCAGACCTGAACAGAATTTCCATAGAAAGTCGTTATCAACAAACCATAGGTGCAGATAGTGAATCAATGATTGCTCTGGTCACCCAGGCGACATTTGCAGATTTTGCGTTGCAGTCTTCCATGATGGTATTTCAGACAATGACGAAAATGTCGCTATTTAATATGATGTAATATCTGACTAAAAATTCCACTTTGTCTGAATTACGTACTCGGTTTGAATATCTAATTCAAGCCGAGTATTAGCATCAGATTTTTTGCAACGAATTCGTGATGCATTTAGCCGTCATTTAATCATGGCCACCATCAGTTGCCATGATTTTCATGGCATTAAATAAGTCAGGATATTATCGCTTATCCCGCTATGTGATTTTTGATCAATCGCCAATAATAAGGATTATTGAACATAGTCAGAGCATAGTATTGTGAATGGGATCTATACCCCTGAAGGGATTGTTAATAAAGAAGAGATATGGGTTAAATACCAGTATTTAATTCGTTACGAAGCCTTGAAACTGCAGGCAAGATTACCCGCAAGTGTTGAACTGGATGATTTAATCCAGGCCGCCTCAATTGGTTTTATGAATGCGCTGGAGCAGTTTGATCCAAAGAAAGGTATTGCATTGAGTACCCATATTGCTAACCGTATTCGTTGGACATTAATTGACGAATTGCGTGAGCATGACTGGGTGCCCCGACGTGTACGTGCCAACAACCGTAAAATTGCGGCTGTTATAACCCGGTTAGAACAAGAGAAGGGTATCTCTGCCAGCGAAAGCGAAATTGCTGAAGCGATGGGAATATCATTGCAGGACTATCATCAGATGCTGATGGACAGCAATACCAGTCAGATATTCTCGTTAGATGAATTGCAGGAGGAGTATTTAGACAATATTGATGATGTTGTTCCTCAGCAAGAGTTCGTCGATCCTGCACATAACCTTATGCTACAAAATTTGACTCAGCATGTGAGCGAGAAAATTAAAAACTTGCCGGAGCGGGATCAGATATTGCTCACGCTATATTATCAGCAAGAGTTAAACATGAAAGAGATTGCGTTAATTTTTGGTATCACAGAGGCAAGAGTTAGCCAGCTTCATAGTCAGGCAATTAAGCGGTTGCGAGCATTTTTGACATCAGGTAAAGGTTATGAAAGATTTTTAAGTGATAAATTATAAAAATTAGCTATAAATAATTACTGATTGGTTAAAAATCAGTGATTTGTTTTTTTAGCGCTATATAAGAAAATCATAAGTTTTCTATATGCTTTGTATCTTGCTGAATTTTATGATGTTTTATTGAGATTAATGGTGTTGTGAGTTTGTAAAATAGTATGAGTGAGAGAATTGGGTTCATAATTATATATTATTAAGTTGATTGATTTTAATATTCCCTGATGTCAATGATAATGAACGTCAATGCTTGCGTTAGTTATCCCTGTGCTAATAATATTTGGCAGGCATCGGCACACTGGTCTATTGCTAGTTGATGCCGAAAATCAGTACTTGCGTTTAAAGCAAATTCACTCTTGTTTAACTACCATTTGAAATCGATGAATATCATGAAATACAACGAGCAACTGCAAAATATCCATAACATAAATCTCTCTTATCTATTACTTGCTCAACGACTCATTCGTGATGATCAGTTAGCGGCGGGCTTTCAGCTTGGTCTCGACGATCATGCTATAGAGATATTGAAAGACTTATCGTTGCCGCAGCTGATTAAGCTTTCTTCTATTGGTCAGCTAATTTGCCGGTTGCGGGTTGATAATAAAGCGGTTATTGACTGCCTGACAAAAGATTCTCGTATTGATGCCCTGCAACGTATTCATACTGGAATTATTCTATCTACTGAACTTCTGGACTCGCTATCAGATCAAGATATTTCTGTACAATAATGGAAGAAGTAAATCATATGACGGATAAAAGCATTCTTGATGAGATCAGAGACGTTAATATTGCGATGGAGTTAATTTCGCTTGGCGCACGTATGCAGGTTCTGGAGAGTGAGACGAGCTTAAGTCGTAGGCGATTACTGAGATTATATAAAGAACTGAAGGGATGCTCACCACCCCGTGGATTATTGCCATTTTCACCTGACTGGTTTATGGCCTGGGAATATAATGTTCATTCCTCCATGTTTTATAATATCTTTTTGTATTTGCAAAAAACACATAATGGCCGTGCTATCGAAAATACCCTTAAGGCGTATAAACTTTATCTTGAACACTGTCCCTGTGATTCCAGTGAGCAACCAGTTTTGGGGTTAACACGTGCGTGGACATTAATTCGCTTTATTGAATGTAACATGATTACCCATACAAAATGTTGCAGCTGTGGCGGTTCTTTTATCATCACAACTGAACAGAGCAATAAGCAGTTTACCTGCAGTTTATGCTCAACTCCTTCACGGGCAATTAAACGGAGTTATATCCATGAAGTATCTACGGCTCCGATGAATAAATTCAGTGAAGCGTGCTGAAACGCTAACGCATATTGTCAATTACGCGTCACCAGGAATGGATACGCAAGTATCCTTTTGCTGTATTTCGCATTTAGCTTAATAAAGATACAGTCATGTTAAGTATAAAGGAGTTATTGTGCTCGTTATTCTAGGATATATTATCGTTCTTGCCACCGTTTTTGGTGGCTTTGTACTTTCAGGCGGCCAGCTTAGCGTACTGTTTCAGCCCACTGAAATTTTAATAATTGGCGGCGCTGGCGTAGGAGCATTTATTGTCGGGAATAACGGCAAGGCGATTAAAGGAACATTAAAATCTTTCCCCTTATTATTGAAAAGCTCCCATTACACCAAAGAGCTGTATATGGATTTGCTGGCGATGATTTTTCTGCTACTGGCGAAAGGGCGTCAGGGTGGTCTGGTTGCCTTAGAAAACGATATTGAAGATCCACAAAATAGCGCGGTGTTCGCCGCATATCCTCGTCTAATGGACGACCCAATTTTAATGAATTTCCTGGTGGATTATCTTCGACTGATGATCAGTGGAAGCATGAACGCGTTTGAGATGGAAGCGTTGATGGATGAAGAGATTGAAACCAGTGAGCATGAACATGAGGTTTCTGCTAGCAGCCTGAATGTTATGGGGGATGCACTCCCTGCGTTTGGTATCGTGGCGGCAGTGATGGGCGTTGTAAATGCGCTAGCGGCAGCAGACCGTCCGGCCTCTGAAATGGGTGAACTTATCGCACATGCCATGGTAGGTACTTTTTTGGGGATTCTACTCGCGTATGGCTTCATTTTGCCTCTTGCCTCACTGCTGCGACAAAAAAGTGCCGAGCACATCAAGATGTTGCAATGCGTGAAAATTACATTGCTCTCCAGCTTGCATGGATACGCGCCGCAAATCGCCGTTGAATTTGGCCGTAAAACCCTCTTTTCTACAGAAAGACCCAGCTTCGTTGAACTTGAAGAGCATGTTCGTCAGGCTAAACAACCTGCCGCGAGTGCGACAGCGGATAGCCAGTTATGAGTAAAAAAACTACTCACATTATTGTGAGAAAAAAATCGAAAGGTCATGGCGGGGGTCACCATGGTGGCTCCTGGAAAATTGCGTATGCGGATTTCATGACCGCAATGATGGCGTTTTTTTTGGTGATGTGGTTGCTTTCAAATTCCACACCACAACAACGCCAGCAAATTGCCGATTATTTTAAAGCGCCGGTGAATGTTGCTGTGTCGAATGGTGATAAAAATAGTCTCAGCAGCAGTGTGATCCCAGGTGGCGGCGATGACATGATGAAGCAGGAAGGGGAAGAGCATAAATATAATAGTCATTTCGAACGGCAGGATATGAATGCACTACGTGATAAAATACAAGAACTCATCGAAATCGATCCCCGCCTGAATGACTTCAAATCTAATTTGCTATTACGTATTACGGAAAGTGGGTTATTAATCCAGATTATTGATAGTCAGGATCGCCCCATGTTTAAAATAGGCAGTAAGAAGCCTGAAGATTATATGATTAATATTCTTCAGGCTCTGGTGCCTGTCTTCAATGATATTCCAAACCGTCTGACGCTTACAGGTCACACCGATTCATTACCTTTCGCAAATGGTGAAGTGGGGTATGGTAACTGGGAACTCTCTTCAGACAGAGGTAGTGCTTCCCGACAGGTGCTGGTCAGTGGTGGGTTGCACGTCGATAAGGTCCTCCAAGTTATTGGCATGGCCAATAATATGGGGGTGGATGAATCCCAGCCTGATTCCCCCGTTAATCGCCGTATGACTATTCTTGTCGTTTCCAAAAGTAAAGAAAAACAAATCCTTATGGAGGATGCGCTTATTCGGGATATTGCCGCCGATGAAAACGCTGCCCGTATTCAAACCCAGTTAAAGATTACTACTGATATGGGTCAGGGTAATAGCCTGGGTTCCAACTAATCTCTCAGGTCAGGAAATAGTTAAGATGGATTTTAGTGATTTTTATCAGACGTTTTTTGAAGAGGCTGATGAGCTTCTGGCAGATATGGAGAAGCATCTTTTAGAGCTCGACTATGTTTCTCCGGATACCGAAAGTCTGAATGCCATTTTTAGGGCGGCACATTCAATCAAGGGCGGAGCGGGTACCTTCGGATTCTCCGTGCTACAGGATACGACCCATATTCTTGAAAATCTGCTGGATGACGCTAGGTGCGGTGAGTTGCAGTTAACCAGTGGGATAATCGATTTATTTCTGGAGAGTAAGGATATTATGCAGGATCAACTGGATGCGTATAAATCATCGCAGGAACCTGACCAGGAAAGCTTTAACTATATTTGTACGGCTTTGCGTCAGATGGCTGAAGAAGCAAAGCTGCATTCCGACGCCGCGACATCTGAAAAGCTTTCACAATCAACTGAAGAGAATGGGCCTGCTGATACCCGTCCCATCGAGACAACTACAAAAGGTATGAGAGTCATCGCGGTTGAACTGCGCAATGTGAAGGAAGCTGAGCGTCAGCCGCTGTTAGATGAACTAGGGCTAATGGGTACGGTCAGTAATCCTCAGCAAGATGCGGAACGATTAACGCTGGAGTTGACTACCCGCGAATCGGAACAGGATATTGAAGCGGTATTATGCTTCCTGCTGGACAGTAGCCAGATTACCCTGAAGCCGCTGGAAAAGTCTGTCGCGCCTGTCGTTGAGAACATACCGACGGTAACCGAAGCAAAACCTCCGGCTGCACCGGCCACTCCACCTGCTGCACCACGTAAAGCACGTACGCCATCCCGCAGTCAGTCATCGGAATCCAGCAGCATTCGCGTTGCGGTGGAAAAAGTTGACCAAATCATCAACCTCGTCGGCGAACTGATTATCTCGCAGGCAATGCTTACCCAGCTTTCTTCAGTACTTGATCCCGCCATTCATGATGATCTTATCTCCAGCATCGCTCAACTGGAGCGTAATGCGCGTGACCTGCAGGAATCGGTGATGTCCACGCGTATGATGCCGATGGAATATGTCTTTAGTCGTTTTCCGCGTCTCGTGCACGATCTGGCCGCTAAGCTAAATAAGCAGGTGGAGCTGACGCTGATTGGCGGCTCAGCCGAGCTTGATAAGAGCCTTATTGAACGAATTATCGATCCCCTGACTCACCTGGTGCGTAACAGCCTCGATCATGGCATTGAATCCATGGAAGTGCGCCGTGCCAACGGTAAACCAGAGCAGGGGAGATTAACGCTGTCGGCGGAACACCACGGCGGCAATATTGTTATTGAAGTTATTGATGATGGCGCAGGCCTGAACCGCGAGAAAATTCTCGCACGTGCGCATTCACAAGGGCTACAAATTAGTGACAGCATGGCGGATGAAGATGTCTGGATGTTGATCTTTGCCGCTGGCTTTTCAACGGCCGAGAAAGTAACGGATGTATCCGGTCGTGGTGTGGGCATGGATGTGGTTCGCCGTAATATCCACGACATGGGTGGGCACGTTGAGATCCATTCTGAGCAGGGCAAAGGCTCGCGGATCCTAATTATTCTTCCGCTCACGCTGGCCATTCTCGATGGCATGTCGATTCGCGCCGGAAATGAAATTTATGTTCTCCCGCTCAACACGGTGATGGAATCCTTACTGGTGAATGATAAATCACTCTACACAATGGCGGGTGGGGAGAGGGTATTACAGGTTCGTGAAGAATATCTGCCATTAATTGAGTTACATAAGGTTTTCGATATTCCAAAGCAACCTGATGACATAAACGAAGGGATTGCCGTGATTGTTCAGAGTGCGGGCAACCGCTATGCACTTCTTGTTGATCAACTGATTGGGCAGCATCAGGTTGTGGTTAAAAATATGGAGCATAACTACCGTAAAGTTCCCGGTGTCTCCGCTGCAACGATTCTTGGTGATGGAAGCGTGGCGCTTATCCTTGATGTCGCGGTATTAACCAGTTTGTCGAAGAATAAATAACGGTCCGCTAATTTTTCATATCCTCTATTGAGAAGGGAAAATAAATGAATTTTTCTAATTCAGAGAAAGAACTCACCAGTGATAACCACGGTCAGGAGTATTTAGTCTTCAGACTGGGTTCAGAAGAATATGGCATTGAGATTTTAAAGGTTCAGGAAATTCGTGGCTACGATCGCGTGACGCGGATTGCAAATACGCCGAACTTTATCGCTGGCGTGACGAATCTGCGCGGCGCTATTGTTCCTATTGTTGATTTACGCGTGAAGTTCCAGCTTCCCTTTGCCGAATTTAACGAAAACACGGTGGTAATTGTGCTTAATCTCGGTGCGCGCATTGTGGGGATCGTGGTTGATGGCGTATCCGATGTGTTATCGCTAAATGCTGAGCAAATTAAACCTGCACCTGATTTTACCGTGACCTTATCGAGTGAATATTTACTGGGGTTAGGCGCGCTGGATGACCGGATGCTTATTCTGGTGGATATCGAAAAGCTTCTTAACAGCGAAGAAATTGAACTGGTTGAGAAAACCGTTGATTTAGCAAGCTGATAGCGCGCAAGTCTGTTAAGCCCGTAGATTGTCATGTAGCCACAGTACCTCCGACCCAAAGTACGCTTTTATAAGTTGTCTTTGGGTCATTTTTTTGCCTTCCATTTGCTTTAACCATTTCTTCTCTTCCTGATACTTCGCTTTAGAATTTGATTCAATGTAGTGGAGCGCTCATTCAGGACACGCACAGAAAATTATCGCGCTAGTTACACGGCTGAAAGCTATAAACGGGTGGCATTAAGTGCAGAGCTTTACGTTGCTCCGTCGACTGGCTTCTGAGGCTCTTTCAAAGGCGGTAAAGGGTAGCCATTATCTCTTGCTGAAAACGATAAGGTTCACACTTTTCCATAACATGCATTCCCTTTCTAAAACTGTGGGTTATCATTCATCCACTAAATACCTTTCAGATTAACCCGAGGCTTTGATGCTGGAGAATGTAACCATCCGATAATCAGCTTGCCGACCTTTTCAGGGCGGACTGGTTATCAATGTGTCGAAATCGAATGCGGACACCGCTGTGTGTTTGCATGTTTTGCTCATGATGATTACACAGGTTTTCCTGTATGAATTTATCCCGTCAGGAACAACGTACCTAACACGTTCTCGCCAAAGGTGGACGTATTGCGTACGTCCGCGATGCATCAGGCCGCGTCACCGTCGTTGAATGCTACAGCTGCTGCTCAGCGACTGCACTCTCGCCGTCTTTAAAAACTCAAGGCAAAAAAGTTGATTAAATCCGTTAACGGTCATCCCTATCGTATTAATACTACCGGGCTGAATAACGTTCGCGCTCAACTCGAGAATCGTTAAGAAACTGTCTTGACCAACAAAATTACGGAGTAACCTTATGGTAGGATTCATCCCATTCCTCACCCTTTCTGAGCATCGTATTCAGGATGGTCAACAGCTTGCGCATACTGGCTTTGGCTTTTCCTGCTGCAACCAGAAGTGTGTAAAACGTGGATTAAAGCGAGTAGCAACGAGTACTGCCATCTACAACGAAGTGCGCACTCCAGCCCGGCCAACAAAGACGCTGCCGTAAGTAAAAAAGACCGGATACCCTAGTTTATCCTGGTGCTGTTTTCAGGAAGAAGTTAAACTTGCTGAAGACTTATAGAAGCGATAAGTAAATCTGGGGAAAAGATGAAATGTCGGAGGATAAGTAAAAAAAATCCCGGCCAGTACTGCGCCGGGATGGGTAGAAATAATGCGAATTAACGCAGCAGTGACAGCACGTTCTGCGGAACCTGATTGGCCTGCGCCAGCACGGTGGTACCGGCAGATTGCAGAATGTTTGCACGGCTCATGTTGGAAACTTCAGAAGCGAAGTCAGCATCCAGGATACGAGAGCGTGATTCAGACAGGTTGGTCACCGTGTTATCGAGGTTGCTGATAACAGACGAGAAACGGTTTTGTGACGCACCCAGACTGGAACGCATGGTATCAACGTCCGCTAATGCTTTGTCAACGGTTTCCAGCATGGTAATGGCTGCAGCTGCAGCATTTTCAGTATCACCAACAGTGCCCGCTTCAAACGTAATCTCACCATCTTCATCAACTTCTGTTGTAACTGTAGTGACATTACCCTCTGCATCAATACCAATAAACACGGTTTCACCGTCTTTACCCGCGTAGGAGTAAACAGAGCCTTCACCATCTGCGAAAAGCTCAGTTTTAAGCTCGGCTAATTTGTCGTCTGTTAATGTACCTTTCTCTCCTGTGGCACCCTGTACGGTCATGTCTTTTTTAGCAGCAGTAACCGGGCCCATTGACTGTGCGGTAACATCAAATTTGTCCATCTTCAGCGTGGAAGTGTCCATCTTGCGCAGATTGATTTCGATGGTCTCGCCATCGTTAGCGCCAACCTGGATGCTCAGAGTCTGATCTTTGCTCAGTACTTTCACGCCGTTGAATTCGGTCTGCTCGGAGATACGATTGATCTCAGCCAGACGCTGTTCGATTTCGTCCTGGATGGACTGGCGGTCAGATTCAGAGTTGGTGCCGTTAGCAGCCTGAACGCTCAGGCGCCTGATGTTCTGCAGGTTATCGTTGATTTCGTTCAACGCACCTTCAGTGGTCTGTGCCAGGGAGATACCGTCGTTAGCGTTACGGGAAGCCTGAGTCAGCCCATTGATATTGGCGGTGAAACGGTTGCTAATTGCCTGACCTGCTGCATCGTCTTTTGCGCTGTTAATACGCATACCAGAGGAAAGACGCTCAATTGAAGTACCCAAAGCAGTCTGGGACTTATTCAGGTTATTCTGAGCAACCAGGCTCATCGCATTGGTATTAATTACCTGTGACATAGTATTTCCTCTATCGTTTATCTTGGGATGAATAACTGCAACTAACAATTAATTTTATTGCGCTACATAAAAAATATCGGCATGTGAAAAGATAACTAAATACAGAGACGATAAATTTTTATCTTTCATTAGATATTTAATTTACAGACTGTTTTCCCTTGTAATTTATATTTCATAACCATCTGTTTTATAGCCAAAAAATTTTATTGATATTTATCATCCTTTAAATTCCTTACGATTTTGATTCCTTTTTATTTGATTGGCTAAATAGCTATTTACTTCATGCGCGCTATAGAAAGTAATTTTGTGATAGTTGTTCACAATATATGGAATCTTTGGCTTTAGCCCAGATGACTTTCTGCCGATATTATACGTACAGAGTTTCATTTTTAGACGGAGTATATTGTGGCTACATTATCGTCGTTAGGAATTGGTTCAGGCCTTGAAACGGCAGCTATGCTGGATGCGCTTAAATACAGTGAGCAGCAGCGTCTGGTTCCTTATACCAATATGAAAGCCAGCTATGAGGCTAAAATTTCCGCCTGGGGCATGATTTCCAGTTCGCTGGATACACTCAATAAAAGTGTAAAGCCGCTGCAAGGGGATGCGTTCAATACCCTGAGCGTGAGTAGCAATAAATCCTTCTCCGCCAAGGCTACCCCGAATGCATCAGCGGATACGCATAATGTCAAAGTTGAACAGCTGGCCACGTCTCACAAGCTGAAGAGCGAGCCGGTAGCAAATGCGACCGATGCACAAGGTTCAAAAACAGAGAATAATTCCCGGACTATGGTCATCACCCAAAAAAATGGCTCAGAAATGAAAGTCGAGCTTAAGGATGATGAAACCTCGCTTGACCAAATCGCCAAAGCTATCAATAAACAGGATGGTGATGTCAGAGCCAGCGTGCAACGCGCAGATGATGGCTACCAACTGGTATTAAGCTCCAAAGATACCGGTACCGATGGTGAGATGAGCGTTCGGGTCGAAGGTGATGACAAGCTGAATGGTTTTCTTCATGTGGAAAACGGTGGTCGACATGTCGATGAAAAAGGCAAACCTGTTGCAGGCGATAAGGGTGCTAATGACAAGATGATATCGGTTGCCGATGCACAGGATGCAAAACTGCGTGTTGACGGCAGCGACTATACCCGCTCCAGTAACAACATCAATGATATCCTGCCGGACATAACACTTGAGCTGAAAGCGGTTTCTGAAGATACCGAAACGTTGACGCTGACGAAGGATATTTCTGAATACAAAACCAGCATTAAAAGTTTTGTTGATAGCTACAACGCCCTGATGACTCAGACCAATTCCGCCAGTAAATTTGTGCCAAATGATTCTGCAGGGTTGGGCAATAATGAGGTCCAACGGCCAAATCCTGAAAATGGCGCACTCATGGGCGATTCCATGCTACGTAGTATGGTCAACGAAATTCGTTATGCGGTGAATGGCGTTTATGGTGACAGCGGGGCTGAATACAGTTCACTCGCGGATATCGGCATTAAAATCGATCCCAAGACAGGCATAATGACTCTTGATGAAACAAAACTTGATGCCTCAATTGCCGCTAATCCTGATGACGTTGCCAATATCTTTAAGGGCGAACAGGGATTAGCCAAAAAGCTAAATGGCATTATCGTCAATTATGCAGGTGACTCTGAAAGTAAGATTGATGGTTCCATTAAAGGCACAACCGACAGCTTGAATGAGCAAGTCGATCTGGTCAAAATTCAGATTGAAAAGACCCAGAAACTGATTGATGCACAGGTTGATCGCTATCGTGTTCAGTTCCAGAACCTTGATAAAACGATGGCCAGCTTAAACAGTACCGCTAACCAAATGGGGGCATTGCTCTCATCGCTTAACAGTAAGTAACCGTTTTTCAGGCAGGGGTGAACTCTGCCTTCTCGCTACTATGGAGTTGATCATGTATACCCCCTATGGGTCTAACGCTTATGCGCAGGTTGATTTGCAAAGCAAACTAGCTGGCGCGACGCCCCATCAGCTGATAACCATGCTCTTTGATGGCGCGCATAACGCCATTTTGCGGGCAAACATTTATTTTACCAATGGCAATATTGCCAGGCGTGGCGAAATGCTCTCGAAGGCCATCAATATTATTGATAATGGTCTGCGAGCCTCGCTAAATCATGACATTGATAAGTCAATTGCGGCCGATCTGGATAGCCTTTATGAGTATATGTCCCGTACGCTGCTGATGGCGAATCTACAAAACGATCCCACCCCGCTTACGCATGTGGATGAATTATTGATGAAACTTGCGACGACATGGAAAGAAATCACTCCTCGTTAAAGAGATAAATGATGAATAAAACCATTACCAGCTATTTTCAGGATATTTATAAAAAAAATCTCGCTTTACTTGAAATGGCCCGGGAAGAGCGATGGGAAGAATTTGTTGAGTTGGCAGAATATTATGTGCTCATGCTTCATGATGTCTTCGACAGAAAACTGCCGGATCTGGATCCGGAGGGAAAAGAGTCACTACGCGTGATAATCAAAAGTATTCAGGAAAATGAAAAAGAGATGACTGAAAAATTGAATGGTCGGCTTTCTTTTCTTAGAAACAATATGTCCAGACTGCATCATGGCAATAAATGTAGTCAACTCTACAACACGCAGTTTATGTCAGTAAAGTCGACCTATAATTAAGCTGCTTTCACTTAAAGCCCTTTTACAGGGCTGAATATCTCTTCTTACCTTTGGGTATTATTTCGTTTTGTAATTCAGGGTCAGCATGTTTCTTATCACTCGCAGGGGAGGGCGGAGCTGACCTTTGGTATTTACGGTATAAACAAAATAGTACGTATCACTGGCAGGCCAGGGAACTTGAGGCGTGAATTCACCGCTCAGACCATGGAGCTGCTCGCAACTCTGTGAATGACAGAGCTGGATTTTTAGCTCGGCGGGCGGCGCATTTAGTAGCGAAATCTGCCAGTGAATGCGCGTTGCTGTAGCATTCACTGGGACGAACCCCGATGGCCGCAGCGCCTGACTGGTCAGCGGCTGGCGGCCCACGTCGACATGACCGCCGACGCTATCTTTACTCCATGAACCACTCATGCTCGCCTGCACAGGATGAGTCAATAGCATCGCCATCAGCAACAGAATTGATTTTCCGGTCATGCCACGTTATCTCCGCCAATCACTGAAGTAATACGCACCGTGCGGTTACTACTGATTTCCATATTGGAAAGTACGACCAACTGCGGGTAAGCCCGACGAAGAAAGCGCGAAAGCATCACGCGGAGCGGCGGATTGATGAGCAATACAGGCGTCAGGCCAAAAGCCGTTTGTTGGGTGATGGCACGTTCAGTCTGCGCCAATAAATTACTGGCAATGCCTGGCTCAATGGATGTGCCGTTCTGAATCGACTGAATCAGCAGACGTTCCAGTGTGCTGTCCAGGCCGATAACCTGACAGTCATCGTTACCGGGGAACCATTGCTGGGTGATTGCTCGTCCCAGACGGATACGCACCTGAGAAGTCAGATCGTCGGGGTCGGTAATGGTGCCAGCAAAATCCGCAAGAGTATCGACAATGGTCCGCATATCGCGAATGGAAACACGTTCAGAAAGCAAGTTCTGCAATACCTTATGGAAAAGGGTAAGTGAAACCACGCCGGGAATAACGTCTTCAACCAGTTTCGGTGATTCTTTGACCAACCTGTCGAGCAGCATCTGCGTTTCCTGACGACCAAAGAGTTCGTCAGTGTGCAGCACGATGAGGTGGTTAAGATGGGTGGCAATCACGGAGCTGGGATCAACAACGGTGTAGTTCAGTGTCTGGGCCTGTTCGCGCAGAACTTCATCGATCCAGTACGCCGGTAAGCCAAAGGCCGGGTCCTGGCACGAAATCCCCGCTATTTCACCATCTGCGCAGCCTGGGTTAATCGCCATCCAGCGTTCAGGCTGAACCTCGCCGCGCCCAATTTCCACACCTTTAAGCAGGATTCGATATGCTGTGGGTGCAAGGTCGAGATTGTCCCGAATATGAACAGAGGGAAGCAGGAAGCCCATATCCTGAGCGAATTTTTTACGTATCCCGCGAATACGCGTGAGGAGTTGCCCCTCCTGATTACTGTCTACCATAGGGATCAGCCGATAACCGACTTCCAGCCTGAGCACATCTTCCATTTGCACATCATTCCATGAGACTTCGTTAGCCTGGCTCTCTTCCTTCTGCGCTTTTTTCTTCGTCTCTTCTTTGCCGTCTGCTCGCCCTGACGTCTCGCTTTTCTCTTCATTGCCGCGTAACCACCAAGCAAGCCCCAGCAGTACCGCAGTAAATAACAGGAAAATCAGATTCGGCATCCCCGGGATTAACCCCAGCAGGCCAACCACTGCCGCAGAAAGGACCATTACGCGTGGGCTACTCAGCAACTGCCCAATCATTTGCTCGCCAACATCCTGTTCGGTAGCGACGCGCGTCACAATAACACCGGCCGCCGTCGAGATAATCAACGCTGGGATCTGGGCAACGAGGCCATCGCCAATGGTCAGCAGGGTGTAAGTTTCGCCCGCCTGGGCAAAGGTCATATTGTGTTGCACGATGCCGATTATTAATCCGCCAATAAGGTTAATTGCCATGATCAGCAAACCGGCAATGGCATCGCCGCGAACAAACTTACTGGCACCGTCCATCGAACCGTAAAAGTCGGCTTCCTGCGTCACATCTTTACGGCGACGGCGAGCTTCGGCCTCACCAATTAATCCCGCGTTGAGATCGGCATCAATAGCCATCTGCTTTCCGGGCATGCCGTCAAGCGCAAAACGCGCGCCTACTTCCGCAATACGCCCGGCGCCTTTAGTGATGACCATAAAGTTTATGATGATCAAAATGGCAAAAACCACGATACCGATAGCGAAATTACCTCCCACTAGAAAGTGGCCGAAGGCTTCGATAACACGACCCGCAGCGGCCTCGCCATTATGTCCGTCCATCAGAATCACGCGAGTGGAAGCAATGTTTAGCGCCAGTCTCAGCAGGGTGGAGAACAGCAGAATGGTGGGAAACGCGGAAAACTCCAGCGTATTCTGGTTAAACATGGCGACCATCAAAATCATCAACGACAGTACGATATTGAAGGTAAAGAAGGTATCAAGCACAAACGCGGGCAACGGCAACACCATCATGGCTAGGATCATCATAATCAGCACAGGACCGGCGAGAATTTGCCATTGCGTTTGCTTAAAATTGGGTAAACGTAGTTTGCTGGCGAAATTAGCCATCAGTTCTTACTCTCTAGTTTGAAATCCATCTCTGGGGGGACGGGTAAGTGGTTCGGGGATTGAGGTTTGATTCCACCGCTCAGGCGCCAGCGCTTGATGCCGTAAACCCAGGCAAGGACTTCAGCGACGGCGCTGTACAGCGCGACAGGGATTTGATCCCCTGGCTCGCAATGGCGATAAAGCGCACGCGCCAGCGGAGGGGCTTCCAGTGTAGGGATCCGGTGCTGCGCACCCAGTTCACGGATTCGCAGCGCTATTTCACCGGCACCTGTGGCGAGCACCACCGGCGCTGACATCCCTTTTTCCGAGTACGACAGGGCCACTGAATAGTGCGTCGGGTTATTAACGATGACGTCGGCATTCGGGACCTCAGCCATCATGCGACTGCGTGCTGCGGCACGTTGCAACTGACGGATACGCCCTTTAACTTGCGGATCGCCCTCTTGCTGCTTGAATTCATCACGTATTTCCTGGCGACTCATCCGTAGTTTTTTCAAGTTGCTCATCCACTGGTAAAATACGTCGTAGCCTGCCACGGGGATCAAAAACATGATCACCGTTAACATGCCGTAGAGAATCAGGGTCATCGCATCAGCCAGGGCATCGCCCATGGGTTGATTAAGCAACTGAATGAAATAAGATTTGCTCTTATAAAAGAACAGTGCACCGGCGCTGCCGACCAGGGTAACTTTCAGTACGCCCTTTAACAGCTCAGAAAGCACCTGCTTTGACAACATGCGCTTTAACCCGGCAATCGGAGAAATGCGCTTAAGATCGACCTTTATCGATTTGGTGCTAAAATTCAGGCCACCAATCAGCAACGGTGATGCAATACCCGTGAGAAATAGCCCCAGCATAAAAGGAAGCACCGCGCCAACGGCCATCTCCAGCAGATGATTGAGCTGATAAAACATGCGGTTGACATCAAGGGTCACGCTGCTATCGAATTTGAGTCCGGTATGCAGCAATTTTGCTAACCCCTTAGCCATGTAACTCCCCGCAGAGAACATCAGCGACCAACCCACCAACAGCATCATGAAGGACGTTAATTCTTTCGAACGAGGGATCTGCCCTTCTTTGCGCGCCTTTTCCCGTTTCTGGGGTGTGGGTTCCTCTGTTTTTTCTACATCGCTTTCTTCAGACATCGGCGTAACAAATAAGGAAAGTTAATTAATGGAAAAAATGACAAAACAGATAACCGCATCCTGATGGGGAAAGCCCTTCAGGATGCGGTTACTGTCTGGTGACGATCAGAAGCCCAGGCTTTCGAGTAGGTCATCCACCTGATCCTGCGAAGCAACAACACCCACTTTTTTTTGATCAATTTGTGGACCATTTTTAAGGTCGTCGATTGCGTCGACAGGGGCGGCGTTAGCGTCGGGCATGTTCTCAACCAGCACCTGAATCAGCTCTTTCTCCAGTGCTTCGATGAGCTTCATCATGCGCTGGATAACCTGACCGGTCAGATCCTGAAAATCCTGCGCCATCATAATTTCAATCAATTGCTCATTGGTTTGGATGGCAATCGTTGGCGCAAGGGCAAGAAACGCCCGGGTATCTACCACCAGTTCTTTCGCGACGGGCATTTCTACTGGCTCGTCGAACCATTCATCCCAACGTGTGGTTAACGCCGCGGCTTTGTCACTCAGGTCATTCTGCAGAGGACGGGCAATTTCCACGCAGTTCAAGGCGCGATCCGCCGCCTGGGAGGTTTTACTCACAATGTAATTGAGGCGATCGCGGGCATCCGGAATGGCTTCGGCCGCATCCATAATCGCCCGATCTAGGCCCAGATTGGTCAGGCTATCGCGCAGCAGACGGGTCAGCTGGCCGATTCGCGAAAAAATGCTTTGAAAGTTTTCAGTAGATTGTGGGTTTGGCTGCATCTCCATCACTTACCATCCAAGTTTTTCAAAGATTTTGTTGAGCTTTTCTTCCAGCGTCGCGGCGGTAAATGGCTTCACAACATAGCCATTCGCACCGGCCTGGGCAGCGGCGATAATGTTTTCTTTTTTCGCTTCCGCCGTCACCATCAGCACGGGCAGACTGGCAAACTTTGGATCGTTACGGATTTCATTCAACAGTTCTAAACCATCGAGATTGGGCATGTTCCAGTCACTGATAACAAAATCGAATGAGGACTGACGAAGCTTGTCCAGCGCGTCCTGGCCATCTTCGGCTTCTTCGACATTGTTGAAGTCGAGGTCTTTAAGAAGGTTGCGAACAATACGGCGCATGGTGGCGAAGTCATCAACAACTAAAAAGCGAAGATTTTTGTCTGCCATTTCATTTTCCTGAGGGTTATAAGTGCACTCTTCAGAGTTGCGAGGGATTAAATACGTTGAGCCTGCCCAACCACATTGTTGAGGATGCTTCGGCATAGCTGGTCTAGATCGGTAACTTCACATGCCGCATTCAATTTGATGGCCTCACGGGGCATGCCATACACCACGCAGGTTTTCTCACTTTGGGCTACTGTCCAGGCCCCTGCTTTGCGCATAGCAAGCAAACCTTGCGCACCATCACTGCCCATGCCGGTGAGGATGGCACCTACGGCATTTTTGCCTGCGGTTTTGGCGACCGAGTGCAGTAGCGTGTCAACGGAAGGTCGATGACGGTTGATGGGCGGATGCTCATTAAGGCTCAGATGATAGTTTGCGCCGCTGCGTACCAGCTCCATGTGTTTACCGCCCGGTGCGATGTAGGCGTGGCCCGGCAGAACGCGATCGCCATCTTCGCCTTCCTTCACCGAGATGGTGCACATCTTGTTAAGACGTTCAGCGAATGAGTGGGTAAATCCGGGTGGCATATGTTGGGCAATAACGATTCCCGGACAGGTGAGCGGCATCGGCATCAGTACATGACGCAACGCCTCCGTTCCCCCCGTCGAGGAGCCGATCGAGATGATTTTATCACTGCCGATTAATGGCGTTTTGATGACTTTCGGCGGTACCGCTTTGCTGTCGCGACGATATATTCTCGCCTGGGCCGCCATACGAATTTTCTCCACAATAATGTCGCTGTAATTACGCATACTATTTTGCAGATCAATTTGCGGTTTAGTGACGAAATCCACCGCGCCAAGTTCCAGCGCGCTTAAGGTAATTTCAGAGCCTTTAACGGTAAGCGATGAAACCATAATGACGGGCATCGGGCGTAAACGCATCAGGCGCTCAAGGAAATCGAGGCCATCCATACGGGGCATTTCAATGTCCAGCGTCAGAACGTCCGGATTGTGAATTTTAATCAGATCGCGCGCGATGATGGGATCGTGTGCCACCGTCACCATTTCCATATCTGGCTGGCTGTTAACAATGCTGGTCATGATATTGCGAATTAATGTGGAATCATCCACGCACAGCACTTTAATCTTTTTCATTAGCTTTCCACGCCCTCTAATACATAGACAGATTGGCCCTGTAAGCGGAATGGCCCACTGGATTTACCAAAGTGCTCTGAATGCCCAACGAATAACAAACCGCCAGGTTTAAGCATTTTGGCGAACCGGTTAATAATGGTTTGCTGTGTTCGCTGGTTGAAGTAGATCAGTACGTTCCGGCAAAAAATGGCATCAAAGGGGGCGGGGACATTCCAGTTAGCATCGATCAAATTAAGTCGTTCGAAATGAACGCAGGAAGCCAGTTCCTTTTTTACTTTTACCATTTGATTCTGATCGTCTTTGCCACGCAGGAACCAAGTTCTTTTCTGCTCATCGCTCAGCGCATCAATATCTCTCAACTGATATAAACCCTGTCTGGCTTTCACTAATACTTCGGTATCAATATCCGTTGCCCAGATCCTCGGCGGTATGAGGCTTCTTCCCAGCGTCTCTTCCAGCGTGATGGCAATTGACCAGGGCTCTTCACCGGTAGATGCGGCGGTACACCATACGGAATAGTTATTTGGCCGAGAGCGGGCATGCTGCGCAAGCACAGGAAAGTGATGAGCTTCGCGAAAAAACGAGGTGAGATTGGTGGTTAGCCCATTGATAAAATGCTGCCATTCCGCATCGACAGGATTGCTTTCCAGTACGGCGATATAGTCTTTAAAAGAGCGTGAGCCAATTGTCCGCAGGCGTCGGGAAAGACGATTAAACACCATGTCTCTTTTTTGATCGGATAAGACAATACCCGCACGACGATAAATAAGTTCATTAATTTTCGTCAACTCTGCATCGCTCAGACTGTACTGGATATATTGGCTGGAATCTAATGTCGAACTAAATTTTTTTGTATTTAACATATCCGTGGCGCCCTGATACTGATTGACCAGCGTTATCATTTTAAAGCGAAGAAGATTTTAAAAGAGTATGCCGAAGAGTTATTTTTTTCTGCATTTTCAATTAATGTAAAATACTGACAACTCTTGAATTAAACCGACATATTCATAATTTCCTGATAGGAACTGACTAATTTATTTCTTACCTGAGTACCAAGACTTAATGCAATGGAAGATTTTTGTAAAGAAACCATCACATCATTTAACCCAATGCCGGGAACACCCGTCATATATTTCTGTGATTGTTGCTGGGCGTCAATTTGCAGATCGCTGATATTACTGATGCTCTGGAATAAAATATCGGTAAACTTTAACGACTGGGTCTGCCCGACATTGCTGTCAGCCGGTTTCAACCCTTTAATCTGGTTTGCCTGAAGCTGAATTTGCTCCATAACATTATTCATTGCCTGAATTGACATTCTTATCTTCCTAATTTCCCGACGGGTAATTCACTGCGCCATAATAATTTATGAACTATATCACGCGTATAAAAGTGCGGCATAGTGTGAAAAGCTCACACTAATAGAGACTTATTATGCATTGGTTGTTACTGCGTCTTGTGGATAATGAGCGCCGGTATTATCCGTGACAAAACACGATTGGTCTCTCTGTTAAGAGGCCAGATTGGCATTTGTTTGGTAGTTGCTCTATTCATCTTTACAGGACTATGGCATGAATGCCACAACCGCTGGTAATAAAAAAAATATCACTGACGAATTTAACGTCATTCTGGAACGAATTCGCGCTAGTCCAAAAGTCATATTTGCAATTGCGGCAGCGGCAGCCATCTCGATTGTGGTTGCACTGCTACTGTGGGCCAGAAGCCCTGACTATCGTTTACTGTACAGTAACATTAGCGATCAGGATGCAGGGACCGTTGTTGCGCAACTGTCGCAAATGCAAATCCCTTACCGTTTTGAAGAATACGGTGGGGCGATTCTGGTGCCTGCCGATCAGGTCTACGAAGCTCGATTAAAACTCGCGCAGCAAGGTTTACCGAAAGGTGGCGCGGTTGGTTTTGAGCTAATGGATCAGGAGAAATTTGGTATTAGTCAGTTCAGCGAACAGGTTAATTACCAGCGTGCGCTGGAAGGCGAACTTTCCAGAACGATTGACACCCTTGGCCCGGTGAGCAATGTGCGTGTACATCTGGCTTTGCCTAAGGCTTCGCTTTTTGTGCGCGAGCAAAAACAGCCTTCTGCATCGGTGACGCTGACGATCGCCAGTGGACGAACCCTGGATCCGAATCAGGTCAATGCCATTGCTTATCTGGTGTCCAGCGCGGTGCCGGGGCTTAATCCCAGCCATGTCACTATCGTTGATCAGAGCGGTCAATTACTGACCCAGAGCGGCGGACAGGCAACGCAGGCTTCTCAGCTGAAGTACACCAGTGAAATCGAATCGGATTACCAACGTCGCATTCTCGCCATCCTTGCCCCCGTCGTTGGGGCCAGCAATGTGCGGGCGCAGGTCACGGCTCAGCTCGATTTTACCGAGCATGAGCAGACCTCCGAGCAGTATCAGCCTAATAGCACGCCAGAGAAAATGGCGATCCGCAGTCGTCAGAACAGTTCGTCAGAGCAGGGTGGGCGTAATGTCGTAGGGGGTGTACCGGGGGCGTTGAGTAATCAACCACCTGCGCCAACCACGGCACAGATTGAACAGCCAGCGGCCAACGACGGTGCGGAGAATCAGGTGCAGGCGACGGCGGCGAATGCCGCGGCAACGTCAACCACGCCTTATAGCCAACGCAATGATGAAACCACCAATTATGAGGTTGATAAGACCTTAACCCACATTCGCAAGAATGCGGGCACCCTGATGCGCATCTCTGCGGCGATTGTGGTTAATTATCAGCTTAATGAAAAAGGGGAAAGCGTCGGATTATCCAAAGAGCAGCTCGGCCAGATCAATGTATTGGCAAAAGAAGCGATCGGTTTTTCCAGTACCCGTGGAGATACGCTGAATATAGTTAACGCGCCTTTCAGTACTCTGGACGATGCCGTTACCCCGCCGTTATGGGAGCAGCCTGCGTTTATCAATACCTTGTTAATGGCGCTGCGTTATTTGCTGGTGCTGGTAGTGGCCTGGGTTCTGTGGCGTAAAGCCGTACAGCCTTTCTGGATAAAACATCACGAAATGGCGTTGCAGCGTCTGGAGTTGGAGAAAGAAGCGCGTCAGGCAGAAATTGACGCGAAATCGCGCCGGACGGAAGACAGCCTTCGAGCGAAGGCTGAACAGAAACTACAAAGCGAAACCAATATGCAAAAGCTTCGTGAACTGGCAGAGCACGATGCGCAAATTATTGCGCTGGTTATCCGTCAATGGATAAATAAGGAGCAGAAGTCGTCATGAATGCCTATGAAAAAAGCGCCATCGTCATGATCACCCTAGGCGATGAACGTGCCGCAGAAGTGTTAAAAAACCTGAATGCGCATGAAGTTACGCAAATCAGTAGCGCAATGGTCAGCATGAGTAGCTACACCTACGAGCAACTCGCACAAGTGATGACGGAATTCCAGCGCGATGTGGGTGAATATGCGGCACTCAGCATTAATACCAATGAATATCTGCGCAATGTTCTGGTTCGTGCGCTGGGCGAAGAGCGTGCCGCCAGTCTGCTTGAGGATCTGCTGGATACACAGTCAGGTAATGATGGCATTGAAACCCTGAATTACATGGAGCCGCAGTCGGTATGCGATCTCATTCGCGATGAACACCCACAAATTATCGCCACTATTCTGGTTCATCTTAAGCGCAGTCAGGCTGCGGATGTGCTTGCCAAATTCGATGAGCGTATTCGTAACGATATCATGCTGCGTATTGCCACCTTTGGAGGTGTTCAGCCTGCGGCCTTGCAGGAACTGACTGAGGTATTAAATAACTTGCTGCATGGTCAGAACCTCAAACGCAGCAAAATGGGTGGAGTAAGACCGGCAGCAGAAATTCTCAATCTGATGAAAAGTCAACAGGAAGATGCGGCTATTGCCGCGGTCAGAGAGTTTGACCAGGAACTGGCACAGAAAATCATTGATGAAATGTTCCTGTTCGAAAACCTGGTTGAAATGGAAGACCGAAGTATTCAGCGCATCTTGCAGGATATTGATTCTGAATCACTGATCGTCGCCCTTAAAGGGGCAGACCAGACATTGCGCGATAAATTCTTCCGCAATATGTCTCGTCGTCAGTCGGAAATTATGATCGAAGATCTCAATACCCGCGGTCCGGTGAGAATGTCTCAGGTGGAGACAGAGCAGAAAAATATTCTGCTGGTGGTAAGACGTCTGGCGGAGAGCGGAGAGATAGTTATCGGAGGCGGTGAAGATGTCTATGTCTGATAACGCCCCGCATAAGAAGTGGCAACCCTGGCACCCCGACAATTTACTGGCTGACAGCGATATGGCCTTGCCCACGCCTTTTCCGACCGGAGAGGGTGATGATGCGGCCAGAGAAGCGGCGCTACAGGCGGAACGTTCTCGCGTACGTCAGCAGGCCGAGAAAAAGGGTTTTGAACAGGGCCAGAGCGATGGCTATGAAGCCGGTAAAAAAGCTGGATTTGATGCGGGCAGGGAAGAGGGACGACTGGCTGGTCACGAGGAAGGCATGAAGGAAATGATTGCCCAACAGGAAGAAATGGTCGCGCGTCTTAATCAGCTCATGCACAACATGCAGGGCGCACTGGATAGCCTCGACTACGTTATTCCGTCACGATTGATGCAGTTAGCGCTTAGCGCTGCCCGTTCGCTGCTCGGTACCGTCTCAATCGGTGAAATGAGCACTGCATTATTGCAGGAACGTATTCAACAGTTACTGCGCGATGAACCGCTGTTTAAAGATGAAGTACGCCTGTGGGTGAGCGAGCAGGATAACCCCCTGATTGAGGCGCAATTTGCCACAACCCTCGCGGCTCGCGGCTGGTCACTGAGCGTGGATGAAAACATGCTGCCGGGTGGCTGTCGTATCACCTCTGAAGAGATGGAGCTGGATGAGAGCCTGGAAATGCGCTGGAAAATGCTGTGTTCGCTGGGTCGCGAGGATCATAAGGGATGACGTCGGGATTAAAAAAATGGCTTAACAAACTTGACCGTAAAGAGGCGGAAATCATCGCCTTACCCCCGCGTCGGCAATATGGCAAGCTGGTACGCGCAACGGGTTTAGTCATGGAAGCGGCAGGGCTAAAATTGCCCATTGGCACGCTGTGCGCAGTTGGGCGCGATCGCGGCGATGAGCAACAATCTATTGAAAGTGAAGTGGTTGGTTTTAATGGTAAAACGCTCTACCTGATGCCTCTGGAAAATGTTGACGGCGTTCTCCCGGGAGCGCGTGTTTATGCGGAACGGGATGATGCCAGCGGCAAACAATTGCCGCTGGGTCCTGAACTGCTTGGCAGAGTGCTGGATGCCAGGGCCCGTCCTCTGGATGGCCTTCCGCCGCCTGCCTGCGAGCAGTATGGCGAGCTCTTTACACCGCCCTTTAACCCGTTATTGCGTGACCCGATCAAAAACGTGCTCGATGTCGGCGTCAGGGCGATCAATGGCCTGCTAACGGTAGGACGCGGTCAGCGCATGGGGTTGTTTGCAGGATCTGGCGTCGGCAAAAGCGTGCTGCTGGGAATGATGGCTCGTTATACCAAAGCGGATGTAATCGTCGTGGGACTGATTGGCGAACGTGGACGCGAGGTAAAAGACTTCATCGAGAATATTCTGGGTAAAGAAGGGATTAGCCGCTCGGTGGTTATCGCAGCACCTGCGGATGTTTCGCCTATCCTGCGTATGCAAGGTGCGGTGTATGCCACGCGCATTGCAGAGGACTTTCGCGATCGCGGGCTAAATGTGCTGCTTATTATGGATTCACTCACCCGTTACGCCATGGCGCAACGTGAAGTGGCACTCGCCATTGGCGAACCGCCGGCAACCAAAGGCTATCCACCTTCAGTCTTCGCCAAATTACCTGCATTAGTAGAACGCGCCGGTAATGGCATTAAAGGCGGTGGTTCGATCACGGCGTTTTATACCGTTCTGACGGAAGGGGATGATCAGCAGGACCCGATTGCCGATTCTGCCCGAGCCATTCTCGATGGACATGTGGTACTTTCCCGAAGACTGGCGGAAGCCGGGCACTATCCCGCCATTGATATTGAAGCGTCAATCAGCAGGGCAATGACCGAACTTATTGCCCCGATGCACTATAAAAAAGTGCAACGATTTAAGCAGCTTCTCTCTTCTTTCCAGCGTAATCGCGATCTGATTAGCGTCGGGGCTTATGCGGCGGGTTCAGACCCAATGCTGGATCAGGCCATAGTGCTTTATCCCCAGCTAGAAAGCTATTTGCAGCAGGAGATTTATGAGCAGAGCGACTATGAAGCCTGTTATGCGCAACTCTCTGCGCTGTTCCCCGATCTTCCCGATAAATAAACAGAGTGGCTAACATGAACCGTCAAAATCCGATGGATATCTTGCGCGATCTTGCAGACAAAAAGCTGAATGATACCGTCACGCATTTGGGCAAGATGCGCCAGGAGCACGCGCAGGCAAGCAGCCAGCTTGCGAGCTTGGAAAACTATCAGCGCGAGTATAGCCAGCGAATGCAATCTAATATTACCGGGAAAGGCATGACGGTTATCGATTTATTGTCCCATCAGTCATTTATCAATTCACTCAGTAAGGTTATTACTCACCAGACGCATCAGGTCGCCCTGTGTGAAACCTCCGTTGATAACGCCATCGGTGTCTGGCGCAAAGATAAACAGCGGCTTAATGCTTTCGACACACTAAAGCAGCGTGCTGATGTTACCCGTCTTATGCTGGAGAACCGCCGGGATCAGAAAATGATGGATGAATTCGCTCAACGCGCTACTCGCAGGAGTTCGTAACATGAATATCGATATGGTATTGCCAACGCTTAGCTCGACCCGCGAAGTAACAAGTAATGAGGGGGGAGAACAAGGTGATTTTGCCGCAAATATGGTCAGTCTGCTGGCTTTAATGCCCATGGCGAGCGAGACGGCACCTGACACGACAGAAAATCAGTTTCAGGACGAGTCTGATAGCGCTGATGTGGCAGCCATTCCCGTGCCGGTGAATGCGTTAGAACTGCTGGCGCCGACACTACCTTTGCAGGCGGCGCCTGACTTTTTAACTGCTGGTGAAGTCGATATCGCGGCCCAGTCAGAGGCTGTCGATAATGAACTGCTGAATCCCCTTTTTGCGGCCGCCTCTGGGACGCTTGCACAGGATACAGCGTCTGAGCCTTTAACCAGCATGGCCTTTCAGGTTCAGGAAGCCGTAAGCATCGTTAGACAGGAACGTGACAACCGGCTCACCCTGATGCTTGATAATCAACGCAACGAGGGTGCCGGGAAAGACATTCAGTCGCTCAGTTTAGCTGCCGACGAATCAAAAGAAAGGCCGCTTCAATTTACCATGGTTGATGGGATTGATGAGATGCCAGTCAGTCGCGATATGCCGGTTGCTGATAAAATGGTAGACCTGTTCACCGGAAATGTTGACTCAGCAATGGCAAAGCCGGCTTTGACACCGCCGACTGTTGTGTCACTGCCGCAAACGGCTGGCACACCGGAATGGCAAAAATCACTCGGACAGCAGATTGCTCTGTTTTCTCGCGAAGGTATTCAATACGCTGAATTGCGGTTACATCCGGAGGAGTTAGGCGCTGTGCAGGTGAGTATGCGCATGAGTAGCGAACGAATGCAGATCCATTTCATGGCTGATAACATACTGGCGCGTGAAGCGCTGGAAAATGCGCTGCCATCGCTGCGTCAATCTTTAGCAGAATTAGGTATTGGGCAAAGTAGCGTTGGGGCTGATACCAATGCGCCTTCGTCCAATGCGTCCAACGGCGAGAAATGTGCTGATACCCAGGATGGGCATCGGGATGCCGACGGCTCAGACGTGTTTGATGAGACGGAAGAACAACCTATTGCGAGATCGTTAATTCATCATCGCAGCGGTATTAATACGTTTGTCTGACAGTTATCTCAAGCTGCAAGTTGCCATCATTAATTTCCTCTTTTTGCTGAATTGTCTCACTGGAGAGATGTAATAAGATACGCATCTCATCTTGAGTGTCATTTTATTGACATGCAGATTATCGATACAGGAATTATTTTAGAATGGCTAGGAAAAAACAAAATAGTAGAGAGGAAAAAAATAAATTTCCCTTTCTGTTACTGCTAATGATGAGCCTTACTATCTCCGCCACTGCCTTTGCAGGCTATATGTGGTTTGAACATCAGAAAGTAAAAAAGGTATTGCTGGATCAAACTTCCGGGAAAGTAAGCAATGTGACCGTTGAAAGCGCTGAACCAATTTATTTTCCATTAGAAACGTTCACGCTTAGCTTAAAGCCATCGGCGCAGGAAAGTGCGCGCGTGTTATATATTGGTTTAACGTTGAAGCTGGCCAATGACATGTCAAAAAACAACATTGAAAAGTTTCTACCAGAAATTCGTAGCCGTTTGCTGATGCTATTTTCTCAACAAATGGCCAGTGAGCTTTTGAGTGATGATGGTAAACAGCAGTTAGTCTCTCAAATTAAAAACGTGATTAACAAGCCTTTGAACGATCATGAGAATGTGCAGGTTACGGATGTCTTACTCAATGCATTTATATTACGGTAATTGTTATGTCTGATAGTTTGTTATCTCAGGCAGAAATTGATCTGCTACTGAATGGCGGGACGCAGGGAGAAAGTAGCAGTCTGGGGGATAAGTCGAGCCTTGAAGCAAGCATTAAACCCTACGATCCGAATACGCAGCGACGTGTTATTCGCGAACGCTTGCATTCGCTTGAGATTATTAATGAACGCTTTGCACGACAGTTTCGTTCGGGTCTGTTTAATTTATTGCGTCGCACCCCGGACATTACGGTAGGTGGAATTAAAATTCAGCCCTACCATGAGTTTGCTCGTAATCTGCCGGTACCGACCAATCTGAACTTAGTTCACCTGAATCCGTTGCGGGGTACGGCGCTGTTTGTCTGCTCACCGAATCTGGTATTTATCGCGGTAGATAACCTGTTTGGTGGTGATGGGCGCTTTCCCACTAAGGTGGATGGGCGTGAGTTTACCCCCACCGAGCAACGGATCATTAAGCGGATGCTGGCGATGGCATTACAGGCTTATGACGAGGCATGGAGTTCGATTTTTCCGCTAAAAGCGGAATATGTGCGTGCTGAGATACAGGTAAAGTTTACCAATATTACGTCCTCACCGAATGATATTGTGGTGACCACGCCTTTTTATGTCGAAATTGGTTCACATAGCGGCGAGTTTGATATTTGTATCCCGTTTAGCATGATCGAACCTATTCGGGAATTGCTGACGAATCCACCTCTGGAAAACTCGCGACAGGAGAATGTGAACTGGCGAAATACGCTGGCTCATCAGGTGAAAAATACCGAATTAGAACTGGTTGCGAAGCTGGCAAATGTACCTACCCGGCTTTCTAACGTATTACAGATGAAAAAGGGCGATATCGTTTCACTCGAGAAGCCGGATCTAGTTGAAGCCGCCGTGGACGGGGTTCCTGTACTGTCGGCTAAATATGGCTGTGTCGAAAAGCAGTATGCATTACAAGTCGAAAAACTCATCACTTCGGCTTTATTATCATTTAAAAAGGAATAACTGACAAATGAGTGACAATGAAATGTCATCGACGAGCCATGGCGAAAAAATGGATGACCTGTGGGGGGAGGCCATGAGTGAACAGTCAGTGGCTGAGGCTTCAACTCAGGGTACGGCATCCACGACAGTAACTGACAATGTCATCGCAAATTTTTCCGAAGATCTTAATTTAATTCTTGATATCCCCGTGAATATGACCGTCGAACTGGGGAGAACAAAAATGACAATTAAAGAGCTCCTGAGTCTGAGCCAGGGATCAATTGTTTCTCTGGACGGACTGGCCGGCGAACCTCTGGATATTTTGATTAATGGTTATCTCATCGCGCAGGGTGAGGTAGTTGTTATTTCTGATAAATTTGCAGTACGTATCACCGATATTATTACGCCTTCAGAGCGGATGCATCGTCTGAGTCGATAATGAAAACAACCTCACATTTAACGACCCAGGCCGTTGCGCCGGGCGACGCACTATTAACATCAACATCTCTACTGACACAGGTCGGTGGCGGATTAGTGTTGGTACTATTTATCTTTGTTATCGCTGCCTGGTTATTTAAACGTTTCCATCTGTTTTCTGGAAAAATAAAAGGGGGAGACAGCATCGTTTCAATCAAACGCAATCACCCCCTGGGGCAACACGGTCGATTAGTGGTAGCTGAGTTTAATAGTCAGTGGCTGCTGTTAGGGGTTAGCTCAGAAAACATTCATTGTCTGGCCACAATGGATAAGCCTGTCGATGACATTCCTACCCCGATGCCCTTTGAAAAGATAATGAAGGGATTGACCTCCAAAAAAGGAGAGGGTGCCGATAATGAAATGTAAGCATTATATCGCGCCGGGGTTGGCGTTCATCATTGCATTGGCTTTTATACCGGTGGCTGGGGCGGCTAACAGCGATGTGTTACTCCTTCGGGATGAGCAGTCGGAAGGATGGTCACTGCCGGTACAAACGTTAGTGCTATTAACGTCGCTGACGTTTTTACCCGCCTGTTTACTGCTGATGACTGGTTTTACGCGTATCATCATTGTTTTAGGTTTATTGCGCAGTGCGTTAGGAACCCAGTCGACGCCACCGAATCAGGTATTATTAGGGCTCGCGTTATTTTTAACGTTCTTTGTGATGTCGCCGGTATTTAACACCGTCTACGAAGAGGCTTGGCTGCCATTATCGGAAGATAAAATCACCATGGAGGCGGCGTTGTCCAGGGCGGAGCAGCCATTTCGAGCATTTATGCTGGAGCATACCCGGGAGAGCGACCTAGCGCTTTTTACCCGTATTGCCAAACATGATAATTATGCGGCTCCGCAGGATGTCCCGCTGCGTATTTTAATGCCCGCATTTGTAACCAGTGAGTTAAAAACCGGCTTCCAGATTGGGTTTACCGTTTTCATTCCCTTTTTGATTATCGATCTGGTGGTGGCCAGCGTATTAATGGCGCTGGGGATGATGATGGTTCCTCCAGCGACGATTTCATTACCCTTTAAGCTCATGCTTTTCGTACTTGTCGATGGTTGGCAATTAGTAATGGGTTCTCTGGCGCAAAGTTTTTATAGTTGAATGTGAAGAGGCTATTATGACCCCAGAAAGTATTATGGCTATGGGATATGAGGCGATAAAAGTAGGGTTAATTATCGCGCTTCCTCTGTTATTAGCCGCATTGGCCACAGGGTTGATCGTCAGTATTTTACAGGCCTCAACCCAAATCAACGAAATGACACTGTCTTTCATCCCTAAAATACTGGTGATCGTGATTGTCGGTATTGCCCTTGGCCCGAGGATGCTGGTGGTGTTTCTTGATTATATGCACACGCTTTATACCAATATTCCAAATTCAGTGGGGTAAGCGTGCTTTCTCTTTCCGTCGCCAGTTTTTACCCTTATATCAATCACTATTTCTGGCCATTTTTGCGCGTTTTGGCTGTTTTTAGCTCTGCGCCCATTTTTAATGAAAAAGAGATCAGTAATAAAACTAAGGTTGCGCTCGCACTTTTACTCACACTGCTGATTGCGCCAACGCTCCCAGAAACGCAGGTCACGATATTGTCAATGGCAGGCCTGTGGACAGGGCTTCAGCAATTGCTGATTGGTGTAGCCATGGGCTTAACGGTGCAGTTTATATTTATTGCCGTTCGTCATGCAGGTGAGCTCATCGGGCTGCAAATGGGGCTCTCTTTCGCGACTTTTTACGATCACTCTGGTGGGCAAAATATGCCTGTCATTTCGCGAATCATGAATTTGTTAGTCACCTTGCTGTTTCTTTATTTCAACGGCCATTTATTACTCATCGATGCGCTGGCCGTGAGTTTTGAGGCCATCCCCATTCAGATGCAACCGGTGAGAGCTGAGGGATTTATGGCACTGATACAGGCGTCTGGGGTAATATTTCGTAGCGGAATGATGCTGGCCTTACCGATCGTGGCATTATTGCTATGCCTGAATCTGCTCATGGGGATACTTAATCGTTTGACACCACAGCTGTCAATTTTTGTGGTCGGTTTTCCATTATCGTTAAGTATCGGCATGGTGGCTTTATCACTAATTATGTATTCGCTCGCACCTTTCCTTGAGCGGCTGATTGAATCGATTTTTTATAGTTTGTCGTTAGTGCTCAGCGGATTCACCTGAATCCAGCCAGTCGCCGAAACTGGGGACTGACTGGGAGTACAGCATTACGTTTTATTTACGCACATAATGACAGGTGAAAACGATGTGCCAAATAGCCATGCATCATTCACTCGGGTGACTTTGAGCTGGCGCGAGGCACGCGAGAGATCGAAAACATGCTGATTGAATAACTCATCAGAAACTTGATCCGAGGCGGTATGGAAAACCTTAGGATTAAGGATGGCGATAAAACCATTGTCTTCAACAGTGTAATTAAATGAGACCTCTCTCAAAATAATTTTCTTAGGCTTTAGTGGTGCCGTCTCCTGATTGTTTTGCTCCAGCAGTCCGGATATATTAAAAGTTCCCAAGTTGTTTTTTCCCAAGTGTACCGTCATGGTTCCCCTGATACTCATATTACCAGGTAAGGCAGGTGCAGTATAATTAGAGGTGCATACTATATTTAATGAATCACGTAAAAATAATGCAGGAGCGCCAAAAGTTGAAATGGACCATACAATGATCACCATGACAATAAAATATGCGGTTAAGATAAAAGTTATTTTATTAGTGTTCATAAATATATAAATCCTGGCAGCTGGAAAAGGAATTTCCATTCACCGGAGAGGGAATACACCTGCTTAAGAAAACTCTACCTGAATGATTGTGAATGTAATGATCGTCAGGTTGAAAAATAAACGACGCATTTTCCTTGCATGGTAAGTTTTTGTTTATCAGGTCGGTGACAAGTTTTATACTGGTGCCAATGAACTCCGCTGAAACCTGATTCAATGTATAAATCGTGCAGCCT